>Ga0209124_10000071_pt1 | contig 102454 bp, 93 predicted proteins | sample BarGraIncu01122A_FD_184502 | JGI IMG/M metagenome (GOLD analysis project Ga0209124, IMG submission 184502) | Arctic peat soil microbial communities from Barrow, Alaska - Barrow Graham LP Incubations 011-22A (SPAdes) (version 2) | ecosystem: Environmental > Terrestrial > Soil > Wetlands > Peat...
TCTTAAGGTAAATCTGGCACTTGATGGTCTGATCTGATAATTGTGAAACAGCGTTGATGGTTTTTATACCCCTGCCGTGTCCGCACGGCAGGGGTTGTAGTATGTGAAAGGACGGGAATGATTTTATGCTGGAAAACGATGAAATTCGTCCGGATCCCGATAAACTTCTGCGCCAATTGAATGAAGAAGAAAAGCAGGCTGTCGGAAAAGGCAAACTGAAAATATTCCTCGGTTATGCAGCAGGTGTGGGTAAGACCTATTCTATGCTTGATGAAGCTCATCAGCTCCAGGAAAGCGGGATAGATGTGCTGGTAGGGTATGTGGAGCCCCACACCCGGCCGGAAACAACCCAACTTCTTGCCGGTCTGCCCATTCTTCCTCAAAAAGAACTGGACTACCGGAATATCAAACTGAAAGAATTTGATATTGATGCAGCGCTGACCCGGAAACCGCAGGTGATTCTGGTTGATGAGCTTGCACATACAAATGCAGCCGGTGTGCGTAATAAGAAGCGCTATCAGGATGTTGAAGAACTTTTAAATGCCGGAATTGATGTCTACACGACAGTAAATGTCCAGCACATTGAAAGTTTGCGGGATGTCATCCAGAGCATTACCAATATCTATGTACAGGAAACCATTCCCGATTACATTTTTGATGATGCCGACTTAGTCACGCTGATTGATATTGAGCCGGATGAATTACTGAAACGTCTGGCCGCAGGTAAAATATATCAGACCGAACGGGCTGCGGCAGCCATGCAGAATTTTTTTACCAGGGACAAACTGCGTGTTCTGCGTGAAATCGCTTTAAGAAAGACAGCGGACCGGATCAGTAACGATAGCAGGATCGAAATCCATCCGGAAGATGCACATGCAAGACCTAAATTCCTGGCATGTATCAGCGCATCGCCATCCTCGGCCAAATGTATTCGCTGGGCAGCTAGAAATGCGGAAGCTTTCAACGCGCCCTGGGCTGTGGTCTATGTCGAAACTACCGAAAGGGCGGAAGCCGGAGAAGCGAAAAAGCGTGCAATAGCCGCAAATATGGAACTTGCTGAAAGAATGGGAGCAGAAATTGTCACGGTAGTCGGAGACGATGCCGCTACCTCGATTGCAGATTATGCCAGGCTCTCCGGCATAACAAATATCGTTATTGGTAAGAATCGAAGTAAAAAGACACTTCGAAACTATTTCAGAACCGATTTTGAAGACCAGCTGATCCGACTTCTGGATGAGACGGAAATTCATATTATCACTGACAGTTCATCAGCTAAGCCATATAAAAAGTCGTTACGGGCGAATATCAGCAGCAGTATTGTTTTGTCCCTGAAAGACACAGCCATTACAGTTTTCATTCTTGCTTTTGCCACGCTCTTTTCTCTGGCGTTCCGAGAAAACGGGATAAACGACAGAAGTATCATTTTGATTTATATTTTGTCTGTGGTGATCATATCCAGGACGACGTCCGGATATTTTTACGGTGTTATTTCGTCTATTTTATGTGCCCTGACGTTCAATTTTCTGTTCATCAAACCGTACTTCACATTTTCAATCATTGAGGAAGGGTATCCCCTTACTTTTGTTATTATGATTATGGTTGCACTGATCACAAGTGCGCTGACAGCCAGAGTCAAAACACAGGCCAAGCTGGCAACCGAAAGAGGACGAAGAACCGAAATTCTTTATGAAGTCAACAAAAAGCTCTTAACAACGCGCGGGGTGCAGAATATTGCTGAAGTAACAAATGAATATATAATTAATATTTTCAATCGGTCGTCCATAATATATACCCAGGATCCCGCTATAGAGAAATCTTTCTTCATCAAGCAGTCACCCCTTGATGCCGATTCGTCGATTTTGAAGTCGGAAGATGAGCAGGCAGTTGCTCACTGGGTATTTGTCAATCAGAAGAAAGCCGGGCGCGGAACAGATACCCTGATGGGCGCCGGTGCCTATTATCTTCCGGTCATTTCCCAGAAAAAGGTGCTTGGAGTCATTGGAATTGCCTGCAAAAGTCAGAATGCATTAAGTCAGAACGCCCGGTTTGTTCTCCGTATGCTTGCATCGCAGCTGGCTATGGCGTTAGAGCGTCAGAAATTATCGGATGATCAGCGCAGCATGCAGGTCGAAGGGGAAAAGGAAAAAATGAGAAGCAATCTGCTTCGGGCAATATCACATGATCTCCGCACACCGCTGACCGGCATTCTGGGTGCCAGTTCGACGATTTTGGAAGGCGGCGATCTGATTGATGCCCCAACAAGAAACAAGTTGATTTCGGGAATTAAAGAAGATTCCCAGTGGCTGATACGAATGGTAGAAAACCTTCTGTCCGTTACACGGATTAATGAAGGTACCATGAACGTAACCAAATCACCTGAAGCCGTAGAAGAAATTGTCGCCGAATCGGTTGCCCGGATAAGTTCCAGACTGCCAGAGCATAAGATTTCTGTCAGAGTTCCGGAGGAACTACTGGTCGTTCCTATGGATGGTACCCTGATTGAACAGGTGCTGATCAACCTGATAGACAATGCAATCAAGCATTCCGGCGTCGGAACAAAGATCCATGTTGAAGTGAAAAAAGATCGGGATATGGCCATTTTCGAGGTTAGCGATAATGGGGACGGTATACCCAAGCAGGATATACCCTATATTTTTGACGGAATATCCTCGCAAGGGAGGCGAAGTTCGGACTCTGCGCGCGGTACGGGAATCGGTCTTTCTATCTGTATGTCAATTATCAAAGCACATAACGGAACAATGGAAGCAGAGAACGTAGAGGGAGGCGGAGCACTTTTCCGTTTTACCCTGCCGATAGAAGAGAGTACGCAAGATGGAAAATAAACAGACGGTTCTGATAGTGGAAGATGAGACCGGTATCAGTGGCTTTATCAAAGCAATACTAACTGCTAATGAATATGACGTTCTAATCACTGACAAAGGGAAAACGGGTATTTCAATGGCGGCATCCCATTGCCCGGATATCATACTGCTTGATATGGGCCTGCCGGATATCGATGGTATGGAGGTCCTTACAAATATCCGGCAGTGGTCACAGATTCCCATAATCATAGTATCCGCCCGCGGACACGAACGCGAAAAAGTCGAGGCACTTGATGCCGGTGCGGATGATTACCTGACCAAACCGTTCGGCACGGCGGAACTTCTGGTGCGGATCCGGACAGCGCTCCGGCACAGTCATGACGCCCTGCAAAGCAAGGGTATGCCGGACGGGAAATTCCGGGTCGGTACACTTGAAATCAATTATGAGAAAAGAATGGTACATGTGGACGGTATTGAAATCCACCTGACTCCTATCGAGTACAAAATTCTTGTCCTACTTTCCCGAAGTGCAGGAAAAGTTCTTACACATGACTATATCATGAAAGAAATATGGGGACCTTTTGAAAAGGATAATCAGGCCCTGCGCGTCAATATGGCTAATATCCGCAGAAAAATCGAACATAATCCAGCCCAGCCCAAATACATTCTGACTGAGGTGGCTGTAGGTTACAGGATGGTCGAGGAAATCTAGACTGTAAATATCAGATTATCGGAGGACATTATGATTAGACAAGCCGTCATCAAGAATATCAGGAATGTCTGCAGGCAGCTTTTGATTGTTATCAGCATTCTTGAGGGGGCGTCACTGATTGCGGTTCTCATTAAAAGCATCGGTTTCCCGGTAATAAATGCAGCGGTTGTGTATGTGCTGTCCGTTCTACTGGTAGCGCGCTTCACTCGAGGATACATATACGGCATTCTTGCATCCGTACTTTGCATGGCAAACTATAATTTCTTCTTCACACAGCCTTACTACACATTTATTGTATACGATAAATCAGACATTATTACGATTTCCGTCATGCTTATTGCGTCTATTCTTACCAGCACCCTTACCAGTAAACTTCTTCACGCTTCGAAACTTGCAGAAGACCGTGAATCACAGACAAACATGCTTTATCAGATAACCAGTTCGCTCGCCAAGGCATCCGGCGTGTCGGATGTGGCCGCCGTATCGGTACAGTGCCTCTCGAACCTGCTGGATACCGATGTTCTTTGTATAATGTCAGCAGATCAAAATAGCAGCAGATCGCTTTTTCAGGCCAGAAGAGGTGACCGCCGCATACAAATCAGTGAAGTGAATAATGTGCAGATTGAAGAGTATTCTTCAGAGAAAAAGGTGATTCCCATAGGGGATGCATCCAATCAATACGGTGTTATCTGTATTCCTGTGACCACCTCACAGGAAAGCCGGGAGCGGGAAAAACTCGTTCCAGCGATCATTATGCAAATTCAAAGCGCAATGGACCGCGAAAAATTCTCTGAAGAAAAGAAAATTGTCAAAATTGAAATGGAACATGAAAAATTCCGCGGTAATCTGCTTCGTGCGATTTCGCACGACCTTCGGACACCTCTTGCGGGCATTTCGGGTACTGCAGAAGTGCTTATGTCAAATTTGAAAAATGAAGAAGACAGGGACCTGGCCGAAGGTATTTTTGAAGAGACCAACTGGCTGACACAAATGGTAGAGAATATTCTGAGCCTTACCAAAATTGAAGATGGCCGTCTGGTTCTTCGAAAACAACCGGAAGCAATAGAAGAGATTGTCGGCGAGGCAGTAAAACATGCGAGGAAGATTGCCGGACAGAGGAAAATCATTTCGGATATTCCGGAGGACGTTCTGCTTGTATCAATGGATGGCAAGCTTATTTTGCAGGTACTGATTAATCTGATCGATAATGCAGTCAAACACACACAGTCTGACGGCATTGTGCAAATCAAGGTCTATACGGATAAAAATCGTGTGTGGTTCAGTATTACGGACAATGGATCCGGCATAAAGGCGGGAGACATGCCCTATTTATTTGATTCGTTTTTTGTTGCGCAGGAGGCCAAAGGGAGTTCAAGATCAGGCATCGGCCTCGGACTATCTATTGTCAGGGCGATTGTGCAGGCGCACGGAGGCAGGGTTTTTGCAGAAAACGATAAAAGAGGAGGAGCTATTTTCCGCTTTTATCTTCCCGTAAAGGAGCTTGACGGCAATGAATAATGATCGATTATTTTTGATTGTTGAAGATGATAAGCAGATCCGGTCATTTATCAGAGCTTCGCTGGAAAATAAGAATTACAAAACTATTTGTGTGTCAACAGGCATGGAAGCGCTTAATATTATTTCTTCCAATCCCCCGGATATTGTCATTTTGGACCTGGGTCTCCCGGACATGGAAGGCATTGAAGTAATCCGGCGTGTACGTACATATTCACTTGTGCCGATTATTGTTGTTTCGGCGAGAGACCAGGATCGGGAGAAGACAGATGCGCTCGATGCCGGTGCCGACGATTATCTTACAAAGCCTTTCAGTATTAACGAGCTGCTCGCGCGCCTTCGCGTGATACTGCGCCACAGTGGGACACTTGCTTCTGATACGCCGGAAGCCTTCCACAGCGGCGATCTTGTCGTCGATATGGATAAACATCAGGTATATCTTGCTGGAAAAGAAATTCACTTTACACCGATGGAGTTTAAAATACTTGTTCTTCTTGTAAAAAATCCAGGGAAGGTATTGACTCACAGCTACATCCTGCGTGTAGTCTGGGGATCCTACCTGGATTCCGACGCACAGTCGCTGAGGGTGTTTATGGCAAACATTCGAAGAAAGCTGCAGGAAGACCCGTCAACACCTAAATACATCATCACTGAAGTGGGAATCGGATACCGTTTTGCTGACGAATAGATACGCCGCAACACATATGTGTAAGCATATCCTTACACTAAATTAATGCCCGAAAGAATATCTTTACACTAGCTTTATGCCCTCCGTGCTAGGATTAATGTAGTAAAGGGAGGTAGAGAGATGAGTTTATTTCATAGGGTATCAAAGAAGCATATAATTGTTATTGGCTGCGGACATTTCGGGTTTCCAATCGTGAAATCATTAATCGAGCAGGACTATAAAGTGACAGCGATAGATTTGAATTCTACAGCTTTTACCATGATGCCCCTTTCTTCCAACTCCCTGATGATTGAAGGCGACGGAACTGATCCCGAAACACTTGAGGCAGCCGGCGTAGTCGGCGCAGATGCAGTGATAGCAGCGACAAACGATGACGCTGTTAATATAATGATTTCGCAGATGGTAAAGCAGAAATACCATGTCGAGACAGTCATAGCTCGATTGTATGATTTATCCAAAGAAAGAACATACAAGGATCTTGGCGTTCAAGTGATCAGCCCTGTTTCACTTTTTACTGATGCCTGCCTTCAAACATGGAGCATGGCAAAGCGAGAGGCATGATATGAATATCCTTATTGTCTGCGAATCGAAAAACTCACTATTCCTTATAAGAATGCTTCTTGCAAATGAGCATTCCATTTCCATTATTTCAAAAGACCGCGAATTAGGCGGTATGCTGGCAGCTGCATATGAAATACCGGTAGTACTTGGCGATGCATCCTGTGTCGCTGTTCTCGAAGAAGCAGGGATTGGGAATTTTGATCTTGTGCTGACATTGGGTGAAAGTGATGCGGAAAACCTTGTTGTCTGTGAACTTGCAAAAAAGGAGTACCACATAAAAACAGCGGTATCCCTTGTAAATAATCCTGATAACATTTCCTTTTTCGAGCAAAACGGAGTAGATCACTGCATAAGCGAAGCAGAAATGCTGGCAGCTATTGTGAATAAAGAAAGTGTTTCAGACGGCATCCGGAAATTTCTCCCGACCGTGGATCCGGCTGTTATCGTGAAGGAAGCTGTTCTTGGCACAAAATCGAAAGCCCTGAACAAAAAGATCTGGGAAATTCCGTTTCAGCCGCATTGCCTTGTTACCTGTATTCTTAGAGACGGCAAAGCTATTATTCCGCATGGCAACACGGAGTGCAGGGAAGGTGACAGGCTGATTGTTATTGCATCGGAAGATACAATGGATGATACACTTTCACTTATTGCCGGGGTATAGTGTTATTTCCGTCGCGTTTTTAATTAGAATCCGGATATAATATATGGATCAGTCAGCATTACTGCGTTCGGGTTTCTTATTTAACAATTGACGGTAGGTCATATAAAGAATAAGAGCCAGTGAAGTAAAGCCGGCGGCCAGAAGAATTTTGGCCGCTGGTATTTTTTCGCTTTTCATTTCTCCTGCTTTGCTGATTTTGAAGGCGGAACAATGGATGTCAGGTTCTCCCCCATGTTCCTTACATGCCTCATAGAAGACTCCGGTGATGACCAGGGTATCGCCGGTATACTTGTAATCGCCATAGTAAGTAATGCCTTCGGCTTCTTCTTTGGTCATCCAAATGCCTATAGCATTGCTTCCGTCACTTATGTTCACCCAGGCGTTGTTTCCCCGTTCCAGGCACTCTCCGATAGCCTCTCCCGTAATGGCGATGCTTTTCCCGTTATAGTCTGCAGAATTTTCAATCAATTCATTAACCGACACAGAATTATCTTCGGCCAGAACCGGAGAACTAACCAGACACAGGCTGAGAACCACGACAAGGGCGCAATGAATCAGATTTGTTTTCTTTTCCATATTCTTTTTACTCCTGTTATAGCCATTCCAATGAGGGCAAAGACAGAGAGAAACTCCAGTCTTCCCAGATACATGGCAAAGATGTAATAAATCTTCAGCACAGCAGGCATGGATGCTGATGTGACTCCGATGGAGAGACCGACATTTCCTGTTACGGAAGAAGCTTCAAAGGCAGAGTCCGCAAGCGAGTACCCGCAGAATGTACCCAGGAGAGTTCCGATCCCAAAAAGTACCATATAGCAAATAATAATCAGGGCACTTGCACGGACCAATCCGTCTTCCAGGACAATGTCTTTCATATAGTGGAACTTATATACCCTCATGCTGCGCTCTGAGCTCAGGAGCTTTTTGACATCAGCAATAATTCCTTTAAAGACGATGCCGACACGAAGGCCTTTAAATCCTCCTGCAGTCGAGCAGGCGGAACCGCCGATCAGCATGGCAATGACCATGATCAGGATGCCGCCATCCCCCCATTGCAGGGCAAATTGCCTCGCATACAGCGATCCGAATCCTGTCGTTGTGTGCGCGGAAAGAACATTGAAAACGACTCGCCTGTACAGGGAAACCGCATCGGGATACAGACCGGTTTTAGACAGGGCGGCAACAGCAAGGACGCTTGCAAGAAAAGCGGTGATGGCGAAACTTTGGATTTCAATATTCCGGACAAACTCTTTTCGCTTTCCCTGCCAGACTGCATAGTGAAGTCCGAAATTGAAAGAACCAATAATAAAGAAGACCATTGCGATAGCTTCATATAAAAAGCTGTGATAGTACATGATATTCTGTGTATTGGGTGCAAAACCTCCCGTACTCCATGCAGATTCAAATATATAAATAGCATGAAGGAGGGACGATGCAGGATTCAGTCCTAATAAGAGTCCCGCGATCCATAATACGAGTGTTCCGAATAGAAGATAGACTATGCTGATTTTCCAGATAATCCGGGCTGTTCCCTTCACGTTCGGAACAAGTGCAATATCTTTCCCCTCTCCGACGTAGAATTTGTAGCCGCCGCTTGATTCCTTGACGATAAAAGTCAGGGCAAGGACAACCATGCCCTGCCCGCCGATAAAGGTCAGCATGTGCCGCCACATATTCAGGGCATTGGAAAGATGATCCAGGTCCTGGGTAAGGACAAGGCCAGTTGTTGTAAAGCCGCTCATGACGTCAAAGCAGGCGTCCAGATAGGAGTACGTGTGCCCGCTCAGCAAATAGGGGATAGAGCACAGAAACATCAGCATTACCCAGGATAATGCTGCTACAGCGAATCCGTGCTTCCACTGCACGCTGCTTGAATGCCCTTTTGTCCGCCTTCCGAGGAGTACAAAAATAAGGCCCAGACTTGCTGCAATAGCCATACTGATTATAAAGTCGAGCATGGGAATCCATTCCCGGGATAAAATAGCCGTCACAACAGGAATAACCATAAGCATAGATGTTCCAAGAATGACAAATCCGGCATAGTAACTGATTATTTCTGCGCTTCGAACGGATATTTCAGAGTTTTTCATTCATTACCTCGCAAAAAGAAGAGTCACGGCGAAAAGGACAGCAAGGAAAACCAGAACACCAAAAATTTCCGTGAGAAGACCTATTATCTCTGTTTTACTTAGTCTCATTATTTTGCACCTCCGTGATGGACGTGTTTTCTGAGCTTTGCAAGCATTATTCGATTGGTTATGATCAGAACTTTATCACCGGAGAGAATTTCAGAATCACCGCGCGGAAAAATAATTTTCTCCCCGCGAAAAATGGAGGTGATGACACATTCATCAGGAAGATCCAGATTTCTGATTTTTTGATTGCACCAGGGACTTTTATCCGTGATATAAGCTTCCGCCAAAATCAGTTCGCCCCGTTCAAAGGTCTGTATCACATGGTAGTCATCCCGGTCCAGCTCACTCTCGATCAGATTTGCAATAACCTCTGTACTGCATATGGATCGATCGATTCCGAGTGCTTTGAACATCGCAATGTTTTTAGGATTATTTACACGCGCAAATGTTTTGGGAACAGAAAAACTTGTCTTTGCTATTTCGCAGATCACCAGATTCTCTTCATCGGTGCCGGTAACGGCCGCCACAATTTCTGCGTCAGCAATACCCGCGTCAGAAAGCACGCGTATATCCGTACCGTCACCGCAGATCACAGTGACATCCAAGTCGTTGGCTATTCTTGAACAGACAGCAGGATCCCTTTCGATCAGGATTGAATTGACACCACGTTCCAACAGTGTTTTCAGAAGATAATACCCGATCTTTCCGCCTCCGATTATGATAGATGCCATAGTGCCGCCTCCTTCGAAAACGCTTTTACTAATCGCTCTTTTTCATTTTTTGGAAGTGCACACATAACCAAATCACCTGGATGGATATGCATTTTCTGGTAGGCAAGCATCGTTGTGCCATTGTTTCTTGTAAGGACAATCCGGCAGCCATATTCATTTTCCAAATCTTCAACCAAAATATTCTTGGTTTTTTCCATTTTGAATTCAAAAAGCTCATTTGCGTAATCAACATCCAACAGACAGTTTGTACTGCGAGAGATCAGGCTGTTTTTCAGGATTTCGGCACTCAACTGCGTGGGGTTTATGATTTCTATATTGAGTGTTTCATATATATACTTACGGGCGGGATCGTTTGCACGGGCAATGATTTTCGGGACATGATAGATTTTGGATGCCACGAGGGAAACCGTAATGTTGATATTATCGTCAGGTGTTACAGCTAAGAGAACATCCGCCTGTTTTATTCCTGCAGAAATCAGATTGTCACTGTCAAACTCAACCCCGTTGATTCTCTGGCCGTTAAAACCAGTCCCCAGACTGTTCAGTTTTACTGCGTCGCGATCTATCACACAGATATCATGTCCTAAATCGGAAAGATCCTGTGAAATCGTACTTCCCAGCCGCCCGCTGCCTATTACTATAACGTACACATGAACACCTCATCTTTTTAAAATCGCATTCTTCTATAAAAAGAGGCTATCATGATTAGCATAAAGATGGTGTTAAGACGACTTGCTTCAATCTTGGCTGAAGTTAAATGGATGTCCGGTCAGGCAAAGATCACGAATAATATTATCAGGTATTAAAATTGTGCTATTATCAATCTGTATAGATTTCTCTGATTGTATTTTATTATAATATTGTCTGGTTTGTCTGGTTTGTCTGGTTTTCCCTGATCAATAGTTATCTTGAGTTATCGGAGCATTGGCTTAGCGCCGGGGAGTGCAGTAATTATGAAGATATTTCGGATAGAACTGGACAATGAATCTGAAGCGGATGTGCTGGCTTCTATGATGGAAGAAGAAAAGATTCCGCATACCGTCATCAGCCACTTCAGCTCGGCATACGACGGACTGTTTCAAATGACCATGGGCTGGGGGCACATGGATGTTCCGCAAGAATATCAGAAAAGCGCAGAAGAACTCGTGCTGAATTACAGGGCTTCCCTGCCGGGATAATGTAATACGAAAAGTATTTGACAAAGACGGAAGCCATACGGTATTTTGAAAACTGAAATGGGGTCCGTATATTGCCGGCTCGTGGGATTTCATACGAATGAACGATTGACCGCGCCGGCAATGACGCGTTTTCAATGGAGGTATTAAATGAACGGGAATGATTTGTGGGAAGCTGTTTTTACCAGATTAGAGTCAAAAGAGGAGCAGCTTCGTACAAAATGCGGACTCTGGTTTAAGGCATACATAAAAAAGGGTAAGCTTTATGTTGACGGAACAGTCGAATATTACCCTTCCTGCGATATAAAACGACCCAGGCCCATCTCCGAGAAAGAATTTATGCAGGTATATTCGTGCTATGACCGATGGGCGGGAGGTACTGTCGGTATCCGCCAGATTATAAGCCAGAAATCAATAAGTGCAGCTTATATTTTCGCTTTAATGGATCTTGTCAAGTGAACGGGAGGAACTTTATGCGGAAGGCTTATTTCAGAGTGTATCAAGGTGTTTTCAGGGCAGTATCCAAGCTTCTTCCATGGCGTGAACCCGTGCTCATTGAAGGGGAAAACAGCATCACAAGGCTTCCTAAGTACATTAAGGACGAGGGGATTGATAATGTCCTGATTGTGACGGACGGTGTGATTACTTCTCTTGGACTTATGGACGGTCTGCTGAAAGGCCTTGCAGAGGAGTCTGTCCATTATACGATATATGATAAGACCGTACCGAACCCGACGGTTGACAACATTGAAGAGGCACTTGCACTATACCATTCCAACCATTGCCGGGGCATCATCGCTTTTGGCGGAGGTTCTCCGATGGATTGTGCAAAAGGTGTAGGCGCCCGTGTGGCAAGGCCAAATAAAAGCGTCTCTCAGATGAAAGGTGTCCTTAAGATCAGGAAAAGAATCCCTACGCTGTTTGCGGTTCCTACAACAGCAGGGACCGGAAGTGAAGCAACTCTTGCCGCTGTCATCTCCAACAGGGAAACACATGAGAAATATCCGATTAATGATACTTCGCTGATTCCGCACTATGCGGTACTCGATCCGGCACTGACTCTCGGACTTCCGCCGCATATTACCTCCACGACAGGGATGGATGCCCTGACACATGCTGTGGAAGCGTATATCGGCCGCAGCAATACCGATTTCACACGTAAATTGAGCAGGGATGCCGTGACACTCATTTTCGAAAATTTATACACGGCATATTCAGACGGATCTGATTTGAATGCACGGAAAAATATGCAGAAAGCAGCCTATTTTGCAGGTGTCTCCTTTACCCGGGCTTATGTCGGGTACATTCATGCAGTCGCCCATACGCTGGGCGGCTTTTATGGTACGCCGCATGGACTGGCCAATGCTGTAATGCTTCCCATTGTACTTGAATATTATGGTGAATCAGTCCACGGACCATTATCTGAATTGTCTGATTTAACAGGCATTTCCAGTCCGGAAGATTCCATTAAAGAAAAATCTGATAAATTCATACGTGCAATCAGGGAATTGAATACGAAAATGAAAATTCCGCTTAAAATCCAGGGGATTAAAGAGGAGGATATCCCCATAATGGTTGATCGTGCATACAAAGAAAGCAATCCGCTCTATCCGGTACCGAGAATATTTTCAAAAGCTGACTTTGTCAATATTTTCAGGATGATAAAGGAGTGATTCTTCATGAACGGATATAACGGGAAATTTGCACTGATCAATTTAAGCTTAAATACCGTTGAAGATTATCCGGTATCCGGGAAAGATTATGAAATGTACCTTGGCGGGAAATCACTGGCGGCTAAGATTATTTATGACTCCTATAAGGTGAAGATCGACGCTTTTTCAGCTGAAAACAGAATTGTTATTACGACGTCCGTGCTTACCGGTTCCACTTCCCCGTGTTCGTCGCGATTCAACATTTCGACTATATCCCCGCTGACCGGCCTTCTGATATCATCCAACTGCGGCGGGAATTTCGGACTGCATCTGAAACGTGCGGGTTACGACGGTATTATTATCTGCGGCAGAAGCAAGGGAAAGGTATACCTTGATATTACCGAGGCAGCGATTGAAATAAAGAATGCAGACCATCTGTGGGGCCTGTGTACATCTGCGGCCCAGGAGAAAATGGAAGCCTCAAAGCGGGGAAGGCTTGTGATCGGACCTGCGGGCGAGAATAAAGTCAGATATGCTGCTGTGATCAGTGAAGAACGCGCAGCCGGACGCGGCGGCGTGGGGGCTGTTTTTGGAGATAAGAATCTAAAGGGGATTATTGCCGGCGGAAACGCAAAAATGGTTATGCATAATGCAGAAGGCTTCAAAGCGAATAACCTGAAGTGGATCAAACAGCTTACATCACATGTGTTGACCGGTGCGCAATTACCCAAACTGGGCACTGCCGGTCTTGTGAGTATGATGCAGTATCAGAATCTTTTAGCTACGAAAAATTACTCCAGCGGCAATTATGATGATTTCGAAAAAATAAGCGGCGAGACCTTACGGGAGGAACACCTTATCCGGAACAAAGGATGTGTAACATGTCCGATTCAATGCGGCAGAGTCGTTACAGCTTATGGAAAGGCGGTCAAAGGGCCGGAACTTGAGACACTGGGACTTCTGGGAAGTAACCTCCTGAATAACGACCTGCAGAACATTATTAACATCAATCATTTATGTGATGAATATGGCTTGGATACTATCACATTCGGAAGTACGGTTGGCCTTGCAATGGAACTTGATGAAAAGAATATGTGGAAAAGCGGCCTGCATTTCGGTGAACATGAACAACTCGAAGCGCTGGTTGCGCAAGTTGCTTTAAGAGAGGGTATTGGAGACGAATTGGCAGAGGGTACAAAACGGCTGTCGGAAAAGTACGGCGGAGTTGATTTTGCCATGCATTCAAAAGGACTGGAGCTGGCGGCATATGAGCCGCGTGCAGCCCAGGGGATGGGGCTCGGCTACGCTACATCCAACAGGGGCGGCTGCCACTTAAACGGAGGATACCTTGTCGTAATGGAGGGTTTGGGTCTGAATGTCAGCGGCAGGACAACACGCGGTAAAGCGGCTTTCACAGTATTCTTCCAGGATTTGATGGAAGCGGTCTCAGCCGGAGGGACATGCCTGTTTACAATATACGCATTTCTTCCCGGGTTTTTCATCAAAAACCCGAATCATATCATCACGCGGATAACATATAAAATAATGCCCGGGTTGGGAGGAGTGGTGGCATTCCTTCATAACCATACACAGATAATGAACTTCAATGCAAAATCGATCCTGCCGCACCCGTATGCGATAAAAATGGTGACAGGTCAAAAAATGAACATTGGGCAATTTATCAGATCCGGTGAACGCGGATACAACCTGGAGAGAATAATAAATTTACGGCAGGGACTTACCGGCAGTGATGACACGCTTCCCAAAAGAATGACCCGGGAGCTTCAGCGGGCAGATGATCCTGACAGTAAAGTCAGGCTTGATAAAATGCTGAAAAAGTACTACCGCATAAGAGGATGGTCCGATACCGGAATTCCAACACCCAAAAGACTCAGAAAGCTTGGTATTGAGGTGGGCGGCAAATGATTACCGTCAAATTCTTCGGCGTTATGAGTGTTGACAACAACATCAGAAAACTGGAAGTCCGTGAAGGTACTGTTAAAGATGTGCTTGCCGAAGTATCGGGCTGCTGCCCGGGCCTCACTCCAAAGCAATTGAAACAGGCCATTATGGTCATCAATAAAAAACGTGTCAGCGGTCATAAAAGGATGTCGATTGTGCTAAAGGCCGGAGATGAACTTGTCCTTTTGAATCCGCCCAGCGGCGGCTGATCATAGCGGTTCTTCTCTTATTATAATTTCCGTTACTTAGATATTTATGTAAGGATCTGTTCTTACCAGGGCCTGCGCGCTACAACGAAATTTTTCTGCCAGAAGGAGGAAACGCATGAACGCCTGACGACTTTTCCGTTTGAGGAAGAGGCGTCAATCATTTCGCCGTTGCCTATGTATATTCCGATATGCCCGACTTTCTTGCCATTCGTACTGAAGAACAGGAGATCACCTTTTCGAAGGTTATCCATGGAGGTAATCTTCTCCCAATCACTTACCTGAGAATATCCGGCAGCATTAAAGCGGCCGCGGGAGGAGCCTGCCTGTGACAGGCAGTAGTAGATGAGTCCGGAGCAATCGAAGGAGTTAGGTCCCACATTGCCAAAAACATACGGATCGCCGAGCTGCTTCTGGGCGACATCCAGGAATGTGTTTATGTTGGCGCTTCGTACAGCTTCCTGCTGCTTGTCGGCACTTACAACGGCGTTTGGTGAATAGATGAGGGAAAGTGTCTGTTCGCCGGTCTTACCGTCGACAGAAAGCCCGTTTCTTTCCTGAAAGGCTGTGACTGCGGATACAGTTTCCGTACCGTAATACCCGGTCGCAACATCCAGATACCCCAGGTCGATCAGCTGCCTTTGGAGGCTGTCGACATCAGACCCGCTTGTACCCTTAAGCAGCGTATATTTTTTTGCTGTATCTGAATAAAGCAGATCCAGAGTGGCAGGTCCTGCAATACCATCCTGTGTCAGGTCATGCTGCCTCTGGAACAGCTGTACTGCATACTGGGTTGCAGGTCCGAAATATTGTGTTGACTCATCGAGATCCAGATAGTTGAGATCCATCAGTCGATTCTGCAGCTGCTGTACCCTCTCATTCTCGTCGCCCTTTTGCAGTGTCGGGTCGGGTGTGGGTGTAGGCGAGGGGGTTGATGTCGGCGCTGAAGTAGGGGACAGTGTCGGCACAAGTGCGCCCGTATCCCCTACAGGTGCGGTACTGTCGCTTATCGATGCCGCTTTTACAGCTGATTTTGGATCATCCCCTGACTGCATCGTTGCAGCCATGATTTTTGGAAGGGTAACGGCACTTACAATAATTACGATAAATACGGAGACTGAGCCCAGTATCAGCAGATGATTTTTTGTCATCCGGCGAATAAATGCTTCCGTAATGTGCTGTACTTTATTATTATTGCGGATATCCAGAAGTTTTTGTATTAGTTTTCTCATGAGAACCTTCCTTGCACATCATTCTTCAATTTGCACTATACAGAACGCTTAGCCGGGATAATCATATGACACCTTGCGTATATGCCGCAATTATAATGCATATATATTGATTTTCGGTAACGCATCTATTAAAACTCAACTACGATTGGTCATTTGATTGTCTTTTTGCGAAAAGGGCATCAAATCAGGACATTTCCGCCTGCCGATTAAAACTACTTTGATACATTCAATTAAGTATCATGCAAAAAATTTGTGAAGATTTTATGTAGATTCCGGTTGCAGTTGTGTGAATTTACTCTTCAATCAGCCGCTGAACCGGATTTCGCTGCTTAAAAGTACAGAAAGTAGTAAAACCGCATTGAAGAGCTAACTTACGTCCGATATCGAAATTTTCGCCCAGTGACGTGCCGTTGTGTGAATCGGAGCCTAAAGTAATCAGGGTGCCCCCAAGACTTTTGTACAGAAGCAGGATATTCGAAGCAGGCATAGTCTGATTCAGACTCTTTAGAGTTGATGTGTTGATTTCCAGGGCAAGATTGCGTTCGATCATGGTTCGAAGAATTTTTTCGATGATTTCGAAATATCGCTCCAGATCCTGATCGGAAAATGCTTCCCCGCAGTACCTCTTGATGAGATCAAGATGGGCCGCTCCGTCAATATCAGCCGACTGGACCATTGACAGGGTTTCTTCAAAAAAAAATGCATATGCACGATCCTTCCCCAAATCCCGCAGAAGGAAGCGCAGTTTCCGGGTGCTGACGTTGTGAACCGATCCAAGGATGAAGTCCATCGGCTCATGGGAGAAGAGCTTCCGGTAGCCGTCCGGGTCGTGATGCGGTTCACAGATCTCAATACCTTTACGAATAATCAGTGAATCCTGGAAACGTGCACGGTTTTGCAGAATGTCCGCAGTATAGTTATCCCAATCGAGGTGCCCGAATGTAGGCACGTCCGGATTAAGTGAAAAGTGCTCGGTAAAACAGATCTCAGAGTAGTTTCTAATTAGAGCCTGACGGCAGACATCTGCCATGGCTGTTCTCGAATCAAAGGAATGATGGGTATGCAAGTGGAAATCTGCCCCGTACATATGTGACTCCTATATAGAACAGGCAGAATTTTCTTGTGTGCCTGCCAAAATACAATGCTTGCTGCAGGAACTTTTGTCAAGTTTCCAGCCGAAAAACATTGACAGATACAGACTACTGCGATAGTCTTGTGTACAGACGACTGTAGTAGTCTGATGTAACAATTCATATATAAAGCGGAAATGACGGAGAGAAGGAGGCAATGCGGGATGAAGCTGTTTGAGAGTGAATGGAAGCTGATGGAATTAGTATGGGGTAATGAGCCTGTTGCCGCCAAACAATTATGCGTACTTTCTTCGGAGCAAATCGGCTGGAATAAAAACACAACATATACCGTGATCAAAAAATTAATTGAAAAGAATGTGATTGCCAGAAGTGAGCCGAACTTTACCTGCACGTCTCTTCTGAAAAAAGAGGATGCCGTCAAAGCGGAAACCTCTTCACTGATCGACCGCATATTTGCGGGCTCCAAGAAGGCATTTTTTGCCTCCTTACTGGAAAATGAGGATTTGTCAGAGACAGAAATTGCAGATCTTAAAGCCATGATAGAAAAGAAGTGAGCGTATGTTATCAGCCGTATTTTACTGGATTCTGAATATGAGCATTTTGGGCTCGATTACGGGTATTCTTGTGCTTGGGCTGCGGCGAATCAAAGCATTTCCCCGGCGATTCGCTTATGCCTTATGGATCATACCCCTTATTCGGCTCTGGCTTCCTTATTTAATTTCCAATAAATTCAGCCTGATGGCGCTGCTTGCCAAACTCGGCGCGAGAACGGTCGAGGCTGGTGTTGATGCAAGGGATTTGCCGTTTACATCGATGAATACCATCAAAGCAGCAGCGTCCTATCACCCATTTGTATTTGAAACAAATGTCCTGCAAATGATATTTTCGATCGGCGCGGTCATCTGGCTGACCGTGTTTTTATCACTTCTTCTTGCGATGCTGTTTTTGTATTCCTTTACCAAAATGGAAACAAAAAACGCAGTGCATCTTTATAGCAACATATACGAATCAGACCGCATTACGTCACCTGCCGTGTACGGTATAATCCGGCCCAGGATTCTTGTGCCGGCCGGGATGAATCCGCAGGAATTGTCATTTGCGGTTATGCACGAAAATGCGCATATCCGCAGTTGTGATAATCTTATCCGCTGCTTCGCCCTTGTTACAGCCTGCTTCCATTGGTTCAATCCTCTCGTTTGGGTATTTCTCAAATGCAGCTTTGCTGACATGGAACTTGCGTGCGACGAGAAAGTGATGAAAAACCTCGATGTGACTGGACGCAGGCAATATGCCGCATCCCTTCTTAACTGTCTTGCCCCAGCCGGGAGCAACCTTTTCACTGCATCGTTCGGCGGCGCAAAGATCAAAATGCGTATAGAAAACATTTTATCCTACAGGAAACTGACGACCGTCTCGTCCCTGGTTTTTTTCATTCTTGCTGCAGCAATTGCTGTGGCTTTGCTGACCAACGCTTAAACAAACAGAAGAAATGTGTAAAATGCGTTAAATAGAAGCAGACATAGAACAAGGAGAATGTTATGAGACGAATCATTACTTTACTTTTATCTGCCGTATTACTGATTTTCTGTTCCGGCTGCAGTATTGCATTGAGACCGGCAGCGAATTCCACGGGACCGGGCACTACGGCGGAAACGTCAAAACCTACTGATGCGGAGCAGACTTCCGGATCTGCCAATACGACGCAGTCTTCCGAAAATGCTGATGTGATGCAGCTATCTGATTTTTACGGGAATTATGCATTCAAGGAAATTTCCGTATTGTCTTTACTGTCATCCTCAACAATCGATTATGCAAATGAGCGCCGCACAGGAAATACATATACGGTTACAAAGGATCTGTTCGAGATCCGCGGACAGGACTTTACTCTTACCGTTGAGAAGCCGAAGTATGAAGCTTGCGGTGTGCCTGGCAATGACGATATTATGAATCGGGACGGGAAGAATTTTGCGAAAGCCTACTTTATAGATGCCCAGTACAGAATTCTGAAGGAAAACGGTGATCCGGCACATTACAAAATCTACACCTCATCAAAATACCCTGACCGCATATGGCTGGCAGATTACAATGACAACACGGCGGACGGGACTGAGATTCTCGTACAAAGCATAGATATGCTTGTTCCAAGCGCATTATATCCGCCGGATACTACACAGATGAACAAATATATCACAGGAACGAAAGAGGGCGTCAATGCACTGTTTGAGCTGATTGATGATAAAGTGCGGGATACCGAAAGCTTCAACTACGGCTATGAATTCTCATATGATACGGTATTTAATATTACCCCGCCAGATGTTGCCGAAGGGATGGATTGTCAAATATTCAAATGCAATACATCCTGTCTGTCCATATTAGTGTACAATGGCAGCATTTATGAATTGGGTATAGGTTTTGGGGGATACGGTGTTGTCGATATGCTTCTTTATGATTATACCGGAGACGGAGTTCCCGATCTGATCTATACGTATTCATGGGGGTCGGGGATCCATCGTTCCTGTGCGGCGTACTTTGATTTCACAATCAATACGTCTGTACCACTGGATTACACGGCAGGGGAAGAGGAAATGATGTTAGTGAGCAACGAAAACGGTGGTATATCCCTGTATGAAGCCACATTAAAAAGTGATTCCGACGAGACTGGTTTTACGGACTATTCCCTGCATGCAGATGCATACCTGACCGAAATCGAGGCAAACAGGGCATAGCTGCATGAGCTTAATGGGATGGGTTACCGGATTTTTCATAAAAAAGTCACCTGGAAGAATCCCTCCAGGTGACTTTCTATGTCATATCTTAACTTACAAACAGTCGTTATTTTTTCGTGGGATTCGGTACGACTCCGTCGTCTAAGACAATCTTCATTCCGGCATCACTGAACACATAATCCAGGAAAGCCTTCGTCAGTGCATCCGTTGTGCCTGCTTTGCTTATCATGACAAACGGGCGCTGAAGAGTGTATTTGCCTGACTTGACAGTTTCTTCGGAGGGGGTGACACCATCAAGCTGTACAGCCACAATGGTTGTGTCAACAGCGGAAAGGGATACATAGCCAATGGCGTTCGGATTTGCAGATACGGCCTGTTTTACATTGCCGGTAGAGTTCTGCTCTTCTGCATATTTCGCGGCATCTGTGATTTTCATGAGCTCTTCAAAAGCACTTCTTGTACCGGATGCGGCCTCGCGTCCGATGCACTGGATTTTCGCGTCAACACCGCCGACGTCTTTCCAGTTTGTAATCTCGCCCTTGAAGATTTTAGTAATCTGATCTGTTGTCAATCCAGTTACGCCTGCAGCTGAATTAACGATTACTGCTATTCCGTCATATCCGATGATGACTTTGTCAAAAGCTGCCGGATTTTCTTCTGTCTTCAAATCTCTTGAAAGCAATCCGATTTGTGCCGTTCCGTCATTGACTGCTGTGGGGCCTTCACCGGATCCGTTGCCGCCGACTGAAACGGTTACATCCTTGTTGGCAGCCATAAATGCTTCGGCAAGAGCCGTTGCAACGTCAGCCATTGATGTGGAACCCGTTAATGTAAGTGACCCGCTCAGGGAAGCTGCTGTAGAAGCTGCTGTAGTTGCCTTAGTTGTCTCTGTCACCTTTGCTGTTGCAGAAGTTGATGCGGCTGTCGTTGTTGCTGCCGGAGTAGTTCCGCATGCTGCAACACTTAAGAGCATAGCCGATGTAAGCACAGTGGCAAGAATCATTTTAATTTTTGTTGTCATTTCTTGTTCCTCCTTATGTTTGTATCCTCAGAATAACAGCCGGAAATTAGGATAGGATTATTTCAAGGTAAGGAATGACCGGCTGATGTAAGGGTCATGTTAACAGTACATTAGCTGCCGGAATTTAGAATAGGACAAATTCCGGCAGCTAAAAGCGGTAAGAAAGACTTTCTCACACGGAGTGATCCGGCGCAAATCGTAATTATTCAATAACAAATATTGACACCCAGTTTCACAGACGTATAATCAAATTTTAGTGCAGTTGATATATAACAGAAATATGATTAACGGGGGGCGTATTATGTTTTTTTTTGAAGCACAACCTTTAAGTAACTGGCTGATGCTGCTTCTGGTATTTGCAGCACTCATTCTGCTGAACGAGTTGGGACGCCGATACAAGGTCGGGGGAATTCTGCTTTTCATGGTCCTTCCTTTGGTTCTGACAATTTTCGTGTGGCCCACGACAACTCGCGATACAAGCGTAAGCGACTGGTTCCATTTTGCAAAAGTATACTCAGCATTGGCGGGCTGTATCGGCTTTTTCCTGCTCAGGCATGTCAAAGGTGCAAGCAGCAAAAAATGGGTCCTGTGTTTTCCTGCACTCATTCTGGCTGTGAATATTGCCGAAGCGGTTGTCCGTGATTTCCAGATCGGAACCCTTCATCTTAACGGCATGTTCGGCGGAATGTTTACCGTAAGCGGTTCCTGGAATTATATGAATGGAATTGCCGGTATACTGAATATTATTACTATCACCGGCTGGCTCGGGATCAGCATAGCAAAATCAAAGAGCAGGGATATGCTCTGGCCCGATATGTGCTGGTTCTGGATTATCGCGTATGACCTGTGGAATTTTGCATATACATATAACTGTATACCGGACCATTCCTGGTATGCAGGTATTGCCCTTCTTGTCGCCCCTACACTGGCGGCCTTCTTTATTGCCAAGGGCGCCTGGCTGCAGCACCGTGCACAGACCCTTGCGTTTTGGTGCATGTTTGCACAGACTTTCCCGTGGTTTATTGACAAATCCCAATTTGCCGTCAAATCAACGCACAATACTACGGCTCTGTTTATAACAAGTCTGGCGGCGCTTCTGGCAAATGCGGCTGTGGTTGCATATATGATTTACAAAGTCGCAAAGACAAAGCGTAATCCGTATAAAGGCGAACTATATACCGATCTCAAGTGTTATAAGGAAGTGAAGGCACTGGCCGAATAATTATTTTGCGACATACAAAAAGCTGCTGCGCAAGTGATGGAAATCACTTTTGCAGCAGCTTTTCTACGCCGTTTTTTAGTTGTCAGTCGGTTATCAGCCGGCTGCCAGTGTAGTTTCTGTCGGTGCAACTGTTATTGTTGCAAGGGCAGCCGTAGTGTCGGAAGGTGCGGCAACTGTTGCTTCCGGAGCAGTTGTTGTTGCTTCAGCCATTGTCGTAGTAGCTGCCTGTCCGGCTGTTGTCGTGGTTGCTGTGGCATCAGGCGGTGTGCAGGATGTCAGGGCGAGACCGAGGGCGAGTGTTAATACAAGAGTTACCAGAATGCGTTTGATTTTGTTCATTGTGTAATCCTCCTAAAGATCATGTGTTGTCATTTTGATGGACGGAATCAGACTTAATCCTGCCGTCAGGCAGCTGTGAAATATCATCCCGTCCGATTTCGTAGCGGGCTTATGCCCTGAAACTATTGTCACATCCGTACATGAAATTGCCCTGAAATGAATCTGAGAAATAACTGAGAATAATTTTGAACGCTATTGATGTTCCTTTCAAGTAAAGCTATATTGAGTCCTTAGACTAGATTAATTATTTTAAGCATTAACCGGAATGCAGGGGATACAAGTACATGATCAATGGTTTTAAGAAGTACACGCATATACTTTTCGACGCGGATAATACACTCCTTGATTTCACGAAAGCCGAAAGGACTGCACTGGAACAGACATTTTTAGCGTTGGGAATTCCATTGCCTGAAGAAACGTATGATTTGTATGTGAAGATTAACCACAAGGCCTGGCAGGAGTATGAAGCAGGGAAAATTGAAAGCAGCGCAATACCGCACAAGCGGTTCCGGGAATTGTTCTACGCTGCTGATATCAATTTGGATTCATCTTCAGCGAGTAAAATATATCAGGACCTGCTCGGGGAACAGACATGGCTTGTGCCATATGCGAGGGAGATATGCGATTACTGGAGTAAGAAAGCAAGCATTTCCATTATCACGAACGGATTCATGGAAACCCAGAGGAAGAGAGTTATGGCTTCGGCAATCCGGCCATATATTTCCTACCTCATTATTTCTGACGAAATTGGCGTCAGCAAACCCGACCCGACTTTTTTTTCAAAGGCCTTTAAAATTATCAACTGCCAAAATCCAGGGGAGGTGCTTGTTGTGGGGGATTCACTTTCCTCGGATATTCTGGGTGCAATGAATGCCGGTATTGATTGCTGCTGGTATAATCCGCAGGGAATTGTGCTGCCGGAACAATATTCAGTGAATTATCAAATTGACAGATTGGAACAGTTGGAGCTATAACGGATAAGACATCAGAACTTAAATACTGAAACAAAGAGGATACAAATCATGTCACAGCACAGCCATGGTGTTTCTGTTTTGTCAGGCAGGAAAATATTCTGGGTAACCTTATTAAATGCAGTGATTACAGCTGCTGAAATAGCGGGAGGACTGCTTTCCGGAAGTCTGGCCTTATTATCCGACGCTGTTCACAACTTCAGTGATACAGTGGCGGTCGCACTTTCCTACTTTGCCAACAGAATCGCACAGAAACCCCAAAATGCCCGGAAAACCTATGGCTATATGAGGGCGGAAATATTATCTGCATTTATTAACGCATCGGTTCTTCTTGGCATTTCGCTCATATTGATATACGAAGCGGTAAAACGATGGCAGTCCCCGGAGAGAATTAATGGAACGTTAATGATTGCCGTTGCATCCATCGGCCTTGCAGCAAACTTGATTTCCGTGTTTTTACTTGAAAAGGATTCACATGAGAACCTGAACATTAAATCAAGTTACCTGCATCTGTTAAGTGATACCGTCTCTTCCGTTGGTGTCCTGGTTGGAGGTATTGCAATCTCCCTCTGGGGAATTGTGTGGATTGATCCGCTGATAACGGCTCTCATCTCCCTATACATTATTAGAGAGACCTGGCAGGTTATACGAAAGACGGTTGATATTCTCATGCAGTCATCGCCGCCCCTTAATTATGATGGTATAAAGAAGGACATTGAAGCGATTGATCATGTGAATAATATCCACCATGTTCATTCCTGGATGATAAATGAAAAAACAATCTATTTTGAAGCACATATCGACATAGAAGATATGCCGCTGTCGGAGGTCCAGGATATTTACGATAAGATTGAGCATTATCTGATTGACACACATGGCATCAGTCATGTAACCCTGCAGGCAGAAGTGGATAAATGCTGTGAGAAAAACATTTTTCCGTTGACAAAAGCATAAAAGCATATTGATATATCTATTGTTTGAGATTACCATATGGATATCATTGTTTTGATTAATATCCATATGTTTTTTTGCGTATATATTTAAAATGAATGAGGAGGGAACAAGATGTTGGATCAAGGCTTTGGAAAATTGATTCCGGGTCAGAATATGAAGTTTTTCCGCTGCCGCAGAGGCTATTCGACTTTGGAAAAAGTTCTTTTTTCAGCCGCTGCCCTTTTGCTGTGTGCAAGCGTAGTCTTTGGCGTCCTGTATGTCGTTAATAAGAATAAAGCTGATTCCGCACTCGAAACAACAGCCCCGGTAATAACAACCGCCGCCGGTACGACAAAAACTGACAAGACAGAAGCCGCCTCATCGGATAGTGAGACAACTATGGCCACACAATCAACAGCAGCACCGACAAGTGCGCAGACAACACCTGCCGCCCCGACGCCGACAACGGCTCCGGTCATTTCCAATCCTGCCAATATGTATTCGAGTTATGCGAACCTCGTATCCTTTGACCCGAAGACCGGATGGGCGGAGTTTGATTACTTTGACCTGCTTAAGGGTGCAGATGCTGTCAAATACCTTGTCGAGGAAAAGGGATATATATAGGCGGATGCCCAGGCTGAAGTCGACGGATATGCCGACAGTGAGTTTATCAATAAGAATGAGAACCCGCAGCTCAGGACTGCTGACATGAGTGCAGCGGAGATCAAGATGGTATATCTTCCGGACGGTACAGAGACTACTTCATGGCCTGATTCTGATCCCATGACGTACAGTAACTTCAAATCGTTCTATGCCGCGCATCCCGACAAGATCCTGACTGTGAGTTCGTTTTTTTACTATGTCACAGTAAAAGACGGAAAAATCACGAAAGTAGCCCAAATCTTCTGGCCGTAGAGGGAGCCGCCAGCAGAACGCCCTGATTTTATCTTTTGTTTTTATAACTTATGTGAAAACCATAAACAACTGCAGCTGCAGTTGTTTATGGTTTTCTTGACACAAAAAATTGTTTTATATATTATATTTTATATAATATTTTTGTCTTATGAAAGGCGGGTGTTATACATGACACAGCAGCAGGGCGGTCACCGGAAAGCAACGCTTCGTGATATTGCCCAGGCCACCGGCTTTTCCATCAATTGCCTCGGCGGAGGGGTCGGTCGTTGTAAACGCCCTTGATATTTTCATTTCCTTAATGACAAAAAGGGACGATCAGAACATCCCCCTGCATAGCAGTCCGGTTCAGAAAATTATGAAAGTTTAAGCTTGCTGAACATTCCCATAATTGGTGATAACATTCCGGAAAATTCAGGTTCATATTGACAAAGAAGACAGCATGCCGTAAAATAACATTAACGTTAATGCAACGCTGCCGGTAATGTGATATTTCTAATTCTGTATGGCGGTCATTTAACGACTGGAGTTTGGATATGAGCCAAAAAGGCCTGATATTTGATAGTAAAGAGTTTTCCGTTTTTGACGGACCGGGAATACGTCAGACCGTATTTTTTAAGGGCTGTCCGCTTCGCTGTAACTGGTGCCACAACCCGGAGGGGCTTCAAAACAAGCCGGAACTCATGGTTTCTGCTGCTTCCTGCATCCACTGCGGTAAGTGTTCTTTGGCCTGTACGCACGACAAGTGCATAGCTTGCGGGGACTGTGTTGAAGTCTGCCCGCTGCGCTTGAGGAAAATCGCCGGAACATACATGACTGCAAAGGAGCTGGCAGAAAGTATTCATGAAAACAGTGAATATTATGCCCGGTATGGGGGCGGGGTGACCTTTTCAGGAGGGGAACCGCTGATGCAGGCGGAGTTTTTGATTGAAGTTCTCGATCTTCTTCCCGATGTACATAAAGCAATTGAGACTTCGGGGTTTGCCGGATCCGCAACTTTTCGGAAAGTAATTTCCCGTCTTGATTATGTCCTGATGGACATTAAGATATTTGATGATGAGCTGCATCAGAAATATACCGGAGTCAGCAACAGGCAGATTCTTGAAAATGCCGGAATACTGTGTGAGGGGAATACTCCTTTTGTAATCCGGATTCCCCTGATTCCGGGAGTGAACGACAATGAACTCAATTTCCGTCAGACAGCAAAGCTCATTGCCGGTGCAAAGGCACTGCAGAAGATTGAACTGCTGCCATATCATAAGACAGCCGGTGCTAAATATTCTTCGGTCGGCAGGATGTATGAACCGATATTTGACATAGACAGGACAATAAATATTTCCCGAAAAGTGTTTGACGAATACAACGTAAGGAGTAGTGTGCTATGACAAACAAAGTGGAAGAAATGCTTGCATTTTTCATCAGGGACAAGAAACATCACAGTTTCAGACAGCCGGCGGCCGACAAATATGAACTGGCCCGACATTTTATGGAGGGGCAGGTCCCTGATGTTGACAGGGCGGCTCTTCGCCTGATGCACGTACTGGACCGGGAGCAGGCAGTCCTGTTTGAAGGGGAGAGGATTGCACTGGTTCGTACCGTCACGACCATTCCGGAACTTTTCACCGAAGAGGAAATGGCTGTCCTCAAGGAAACGCACTGGATTCATGAACTGGGAGACATCAGCAATATCTGTGTGGATTATACAAAACTGCTGAATGTTGGATTTGATGACAAACGCGCCGAATTGAACGGATATAAAACCAACTATCTTCTGGCCGGCGATACGAAGGCAGTTCACTATCTTGAGCTGCAGGTTGGTATTCTGGACTCGGTTGAGGCGCTGACCAATCGATACCGCTTACTTGCGCTGGAAAAGGGCAATGAAATTGTCGCAAAGACTCTTTCCCATGTGCCGGCAAAAGCTCCGCAGAATCTGCTCGAAGCTCTTCAGATGTTCCGGATCATCCATTTTACATTGTGGTGCAGTCGAAATTATCATAATACGATCGGCCGTCTGGACCAGTTTATATATCCTTATCTAAAGAAAGACATGGATCTTGGCATATATGACTATGACAGTGCGCTGGAACTGATCGAAGAATTTTTTATTACATTCAACCGGGACAGCGATCTGTACCCCGGTATGCAGCAGGGTGACAACGGGCAGAGCCTGATGCTCGGCGGACGAAATGAAGACGGCAGCGACAGTTACAACCTGCTGTCCGAATTGTGCCTGAAAGCCAGTCTGGAAGTTAAGCTGATTGATCCCAAAATCAATCTGCGGGTTCATAAGGACACTCCGATGGAAACATATCTTCTGGGGACAGAACTTACTAAACAGGGATTGGGTTTCCCGCAGTACTGCAATGATGATGTGGTTATTCCGGGCCTTCTTAATCTCGGGTATGAGAAAAAAGACGTATACAATTACACGGTTGCCGCCTGCTGGGAATTTATAATCCCGGGAGAGGCGATGGATGTTGTTAATATCGGAGCCCTGTCCTTTGCCAAAGCTGTTGAGGATGTTGTAATTGATGAACTCGAGGAATGCCATTCTTACGAAGATTTCGAGGATCGTGTAACACGGTCGATTCAGCGGCAGACAGACCATATGGCTGAACAAGTAAAGAATCTGTATATATTCCCTTCGCCGTTTTTGTCCCTGATGATGGGTGACTGTGCAAAACAGGCAAAAGACGTCTCCCTCGGATGCAAATATAACAATTATGGCTTTCACGGATCGGGGATCGCAACAGCCGCAGATTCCATGGCCGCTGTCAAAAAATATGTTTTTGAAGAAAAGTCGGTCGATAAATCCGTTCTGATAAACGCCTTAAAGAATGACTTCGAAGGAGAGGACAGGCTTTTTGGACTGCTTCGCTACGATGCCCCGAAAATGGGCAACAATATTGATTATGTCGATCAAATCGCAAGCCGCCTTCTTCGTGACTTTGCCCTTTCACTAAAAGGAAAAGTAAACGACCGCAGCGGGATATTCCGCGCGGGAACCGGGTCCGCCATGTATTTCCTGTGGCATGCCAGAGATATTCCCGCGACCCCGGACGGGCGCAAAAAAGGAGAGGGACTTGCGGCCAATTATTCACCGAGCCTGTTCAGCCGCTGTAAAGGACCCGTGTCGATTATCAAATCATTCACAAAGCCGGATTTAAAGCTGACTATCAACGGCGGACCGTTGACGCTTGAACTTCAGGATACAGTGTTCCGTTCGAAAGAAAGCATGTACAAGGTAGCGATGCTCGTCAAATCATTTGTGGATCTCGGGGGACACGAACTGCAGCTCAATTCCGTTAACCGTGAGACACTTCTGGATGCACAGAAGCATCCGGAATATTACCATAACCTTATTGTACGGGTATGGGGCTGGAGCGGTTATTTTGTCGAACTCGACAAGGAATATCAGGATCACATCATACAGAGAATGGAACTTGCGGTATAAACAGCACAATAAGAGGATCAAAGCCCCTGTACACCCCGGACCTGCGGCAGAATCTGCTGCAGGTCTTTTTTAATTCTGCGCATGGATGATTTACTGTCTGCCTCAATTCGTATGGTAATGCTTTCTTCGGTGACGGATTTTCTGACAAGGAGCCAGCCGTCCGAGAATTCCAGCCGGACACCGTCAATCTCTGTCAGTTGGACACTTCGTCCCAGTTTTTCGCCCTGTTTTCTGACCTGATCCAACCAGTGGTCCTGCTCGGTATAAGGGCAGAAGACCCGGATATCGGGAGTGATGAGTGATTTGGGTATGCGGCTGACCAGTTCGGAGAGGCTGACGCCTGATTCCTGTATGATCCGCGCCATGATCAGTGCTGCGTGCAGGCCGTCGTCATACCCCAATTCTTTGAAAAAGAAATGACCGCTGATTTCACCGCCCAGGACGGAACCATTCTCCAGAAATCTTTTTTTGATAAATGCATGCCCGCTGCGTTCCATAATCGGAGTGCCGCCCATGTCCAGTACGGCATTTTTGATGATTGAGGACGACTTGAGGTCATAAACAACAGAGGACGGTTTGCCTTTCAAATAATAATTAATAAACAGAACAAAACTCTGCTCTGTTTTAGCAACATTGCCTTTATCATCGACAAAGACAACCCGGTCACCGTCCCCGTCAAAGGCAATCCCGAAATCTGCCCTGTTATCAATAACCGTCCGGCACAGATCAGTCAGATGTTCATAAACAGCCGGATTCGGGTCGCGATTGGGAAAACTGCCGTCAAAGTCACAGTATAAAGGGACAACATCATACCCGAGCTTACAAAAAACAGACGGAGCCAGAAGGCTCATGGATCCGTTTCCGCTGTCGATAACCACCTTCCCCTTCCCGCGGGTATGTAATTCCAGTATGTGCTGCTCATAGGGGGTAAGGATATCTTCATATGTCAGATGTCCCTGACCGTCGATAAATACCTGCTCATCGACCTTTTTGGCGAGCATCTGAATATAGGCGCTGTCAACCGGCATGGAACCGAGCATAAGCTTGAAACCGTTATACTGCGGCGGGTTATGCGAGGCGGTTACCGTAATCCCGCCGGCCACATCCAGATGATGCAGGGCAAAGTAAAGTGCGGGAGTCGGGATCAGTCCGAGATCGGCAACACTTGTTCCACTCTCCAGAATACCCCGGATTAACTCGCTTTTGAGTGCCGGGGTCGAAATCCGGACATCCCCGCCGACTGCAAGTGTCTGCCCGTTCATGATGGATCCGACGGCACGTCCGATTAAGTAGGCTGTATGTTCATCCAGCTCCCGGCCGAATATGCCGCGGATATCACAGGCTTTATAAATGCTCATTGTTTGCCCTCCGGTTCATTGATATCCCGGTGGTCCATTCTCCCAAAGTAAACCTTTGACGGCACTCCTGCTCGAATTTCCGGTATAGTTCCTCGTAGACCGGGACTTTTTTTGGATCCGGATCAATTGTTTCTTTGATCCGGATCATAGCGGCTGCGGCGTCAGGGAGCGTTTGGAATTCATGCATGGCGGCGAGTAGTGCAGAGCCCATTGCGGCGTCAACAATCTCAGGGATTTTAAGACGGCGGTTCAGAATGCTGGCCCTGATCCGGAGCCAGGGGATGCTTTTACAGGCGCCTCCTGAAGTATAAATAGCAGGGCCGACTTCACACCCGAGGGATTCCATGCGTTCAAAACAGAAGCGTTCTGCAAAACCTACACCTTCCATGAGTGCAGCAAAATGGGTTTCCCTGTCGGGAATGCCGCCGATCATAAAGGCTTCGGCATAGGGGTCGACAAAAGGAAAGCGTTCGCCTTTTCCGACAAGCGGATAAGAAATAATTCCGGTCGGCGTGATCATATCAGCTTTTGCACCCAGACTGTCAAATTCGGAAGGATTAAAATTCATGTTCAAACAGCGTCCGCCGATATTCGAAGCACCGCCGGGCATCCATGACCCGTCGGGAAGCCTGTGCGAATAGCTGCTGCCGGAAGGATCGATGACCAGATTTTTTGTGACGCCTTTAAGGACAAGCGTTGTTCCGATGATCGAAGCCCAGTCACCGGTTTTGACTGCACCGGCTGCAAGTGCGGACGCATAGCCATCCGTAGAGCCTGCGACGATCTGTGTGTTTACGGATAACCCAAGATCCCTTGCTTCCTTAGCTGCTACCTGACCAATCCTCATTCCCGGGGCAACAATGCGGGGAAGCTTGCTGCTGTCAATTCCAGCCTCTTCTAGGCCTTCGGGCCATCGCTGTTCAATAAGGTCATATCCTGTTTTGAGAGCGTTAGAGTAATCGGAAACACAATATTCTGAGCAAAGCTTACCGACAATGTAGTCTGACTGATGGGAAAAAACTGCTGTTTTTTCGTAAATTTCCGGCATATTTTCGCGGATAAAAAGGATTTTTGGCAAGGCAAAAGAGGCATTGAACCGGTAGCCCAGTTTCTTTTCCGTACTCTGCAGAAGGAGGTGGATTGTTTCTGCCTGCTTCTTCGCCCGCATATCGTTGTACATAAACGCGTTGCACAGCGGATGGTATGTATGGTCCAGCGGCACAATCGTGCCCGAAGTGCCGTCAACACTGATGGATAGTATATCAGAAGGCAGATAACCGTTATCCTTCAGCTGGTTTACACAGGAAGAAATGGTTTCTGAAGCCGCCTTCCACCAGTCGTCGGCGGCCTGCTCATATTGGTCAGGTAAAACGGCCGCATTTATGGAAGAAAATGCTATTGATTTATTTGCGGCAAGATTACCCGACGAATCTATTACTACAGTTCGTGCACCCTGTGTACCAATATCTATACCCATGAACAGCATGAATACACCTCTTTTTCGGATCTGTTTTCCTGTTAAGAATAATGCAGAAGGTTGGGATAGACAAGTCCCTCATGAAAGACAAAATCAATCACTCCACTTGCGATAAAAATATAATCAGCAAGCCGGCAGCGAAGGGAATCTACATAGAATCTTCACATAACCGTGACATTATAATGATAACGAAGGTACGCTCATGTGAATGAAAGGAAAAGTGACATATATGATGAGATATGGATTTTGGGGATATGAGGGATTGTGCCGGCACATGGGATTTGGCGGCGGTTTGTTTATGATCGGCGGGCTGATACTTCTTGGGCTTTTGATTTTTGGCGTTGTTGCTTTGGCAAGGCACAGGAATATCAGTCAGACAACACAGAACGTCCAGCCAACCCAGCCTGCAGCAGGCAGCGCTTCACAACAGGATACCGGCAGTGCTTTGACTATTTTAAGTGAGCGTTATGCACGCGGGGAAATCAACGAGGAAGAGTATAACAGGAAAAAGACGGAGCTTCGAAAATAATGTAAACCGGCTGAGGTATATGATGTTTGGCAGCAAAAAATGAAAATGACAACAGATGTACAACAGGTAATTTAGAAATGAATTCCCCCGGATTGATTCATCCGGGGGAATTTTTTATAGGCGGCATGAATAGAGAAGAATTGTGCTTGTTTTCTGCACACGGATTTTGAGTACTGCTGATATAATATGCGAACAGACGTGTTTGTTGATGTTATTTCATTTTGATTTGACGCAGCTGACTCTGCTGATTCCAGTTCCGACACCCGACGAATAGATCAGGCGCTAGAAGTGAAAAAGTGGAGAATAAACGGAGGTTTGTATGGCTGCATCACGTTCGAAAAGTATCACACAAAATCGATGGATCCCGGTAATTGCAAGTATTTTTATACAGCTGTGCCTCGGCACAGCCTATATATGGGGAGTATTCCAATCTTATCTCATTATCAGCAAAGCAACGCCGGAGGCGCTGTTCAACTGGCCGGCAACATACGGTACCTTTGCTTATGCAGCACTGCTTCTTGTGCTGACACTTGGAAGTACAATCGGCGGTAAAATTTCCAACAGGTTAAAGCATCCCAGCGTGGTTATTATGGCAGGCGGAATTGTCCTTGGCATTGGATTCTTCCTTGCACAATTTACAACGGAAGCAACTCCCTGGGTGCTCTGGATATCGTACGGAATACTTGGCGGATTCGGAATGGGCATGGCTTATACAACAACCATCGCAACCTGTCAGAAATGGTTTCCGGACAAACGCGGTATGGTAACCGGAATTATCGTTTCGGCACTTGGTTTTGGCGGATTGATTTTTACTCCGATTGCCGAAGCATTGATCACTCGATTCCATGTTCTTACAACATTTGCAATTTTCGGAGCGCTCTTTATTGTCGTCACAGTGATTGGTTCCTTCTTTATCAAGAATCCGCCGGAAGGATACAGACCGGCTGGCTGGACGCCGCCTGCAGCTAAGACAGGGATAAATATACATAATTTCACACCGTCGCAAATGCTGAAAACTCCGCAATTCTACATGGTGGCTATCGCATTTATGTTCGCCACTGCAGCCGGATCCATGATGATTCCTATGGCAAAAATTCTTGGCCTTCAGCCGGCAAGCGGCTTGACCAGAGAAGCCGCCGTAGCCGGCGTCATGATTATTGCAGGATGCAACTCTTTTGGACGGCTCTTCTGGGGATGGGCATCTGATAAGCTTGGCCGCAGAAAGACAATCCTTATCCTTATGGTGTTCGCATTCCTATCAATTACATGTATTTCCTTTACCTCCGGGTACCTTATGCTTGCGGTAATTGCAGTCATTGGCTTTTCATACGGCGGTTTCCTGGGAGTTTTTCCGGCCTTGACAGCTGATTTCTGGGGGCCTGAGCATGTAGCTACGAATTATGGTATGATTCTTTTTGGATTCGGAATAGGAGCGGTCGCTTCTTCGTTCACCGTTGCATACTTAAGTCAGGCAAAAGCTTTTTCCACTGCTTTTCTGATAGCGGGCATAGCATCTGTACTGGGCTTTGCCATTATGTTTGTACTTAAGGCACCGCAAGTGGAAGAGAAAGTTAAAGTTATGCCGGCAGTGCTGTCAGCGGATGCAGAGACGATTTAACCGATATGGAACTGATTTTCCGTTATGAATATTGCATGTGAATACAAATAGGCCACCTTTGCCCGGAGTAGTATGATGCGCAAATACTTGTTTATTGCGGCGGGCGGCGCGCTCGGCGCCATGTTCCGGCTGGCAGTCCAAGGTATTGATTTATATAGGATTGCCGGCAAAATGCCGCTCAATACTTTGTTGATCAATTTGATCGGCAGCTTCCTTTTGGCTCTTTTTCTGACAGCTGCAAATGACAGGAAGAAATGGCTCCCGGATATCCGATTGGGAATCGCAGTCGGGTTTTTCGGGGCATTTACGACCTTTTCGACAATGTGCAAGGAAATTGCATCTCTTATTTACAGCAGAAACTACCTTTATGCTGCATTTTATGCACTGCTGTCTATTTTCCTTGGACTGATGTCCGCGTGGCTGGGAGTTCTTCTGGCAAGAAAATATGCGGCGAACCGAAGCCGGGTTACAAAAAAGGAAGAGGAGACATCGTAAAGGGATGAACTATTTACTTGTATGCGTCGGCGGTGCCGCGGGCAGCCTGGCCAGATACAGCGCCGGCCGGGAGATAACAAAGAGATCGAAGTCAGCATTCCCTTTCGGAACATTCACAATTAATATTGCAGGGGCTTTTCTGTTGGGAATTGTCAGCAGTATACATGCCGGAACGAATGCTTATTTTTTGTTGGGGGATGGTTTTCTTGGTGCGTTTACGACCTTCTCTACTTTTATGTATGAAGGGTTCAATTTGTTTGAGGATAACGACTTATTGAACGCATTTACGTATATAGGTGTATCATTCATTTTAGGAGTATCGGGATATATACTGGGTACATATATTGCCGGTCTTTTATTCCTGCGTTGAGGACGTAAAACCAGACAAAGGAGGCATGGAAATGCAGAGGAGAATGGTACTTGAGGGACCTGTCCTGAACAGGGACGGCTCCCCGAATCCCGGATATTCGACAAAAAGTATCCTGAAATATGACAGGAGTGTAATCAAGGCACCGCCTTACCGCATCAAGGAATGGGACTTTTACCAGGTGACGGATAACAGGATGTGCATGCAGTTTACAATAGGTCATGCGGCTTATGCAGGCCAGGTGTGTGCGATGCTCTTTGACTTTGCAAAAGGTGAGAAGATCGCAGAAAAAGGAAAATTTCTTGTTCTTCCCTTTGGTTCCCTGCATATGCCCGAAGATGCTGAGGCCGACAATATCCTGGAGTATAAGAAAAAAGCCGGGGTTATGCGTTTTGAGACGATCTCGGACCAAAGGCACCTGTACTGCAAATGGGATGATTTTGAGACCGACATTGTTCTTACCAGAAAGAATGACAACTCACTTGTCATTAATGTACCATTTGATGAATCGCCGAAAGCATTCTATTACAACCATAAAATCAACTGCATGACTGCGGAGGGTTTTGTGAAGTACAACGGCGGGGAGTATCATTTCACACCGGATAAGTCTTTTGGGCTGCTCGATTGGGGCAGGGGAGTCTGGCCTTTTCACAACGAATGGTACTGGAGCAACGGTTCCGGATACGTTGACAGCAAAATTTTCGGGTTCAATCTGGGCCGTGGATTTGGCAATACAAATGCAGCAACGGAAAATATACTATTCTTCGGGGACAGCGTTCATAAACTGGGCGATGTTCAGTTTGAACGGGGCACGGATTATATGCAGCCGTGGCATCTTTACGACAACGATAAAAGACTTGATTTTCTTTTCACACCTGTTTATGACCGCACTACCCGGACCAAACTCCTGTGGGTCGATAATTGCTGCCATCAGATGTTCGGCTCCTTTACCGGAACAGCCGTTCTCGATGATAATACTGTGCTGCATATTGAGAATCTGATATCTTTTGCAGAGCATGCAGTTAACAACTGGTGAAGCCATACCGGTTCATCTGTATATTTATGTATTTTTCAGTACAAATATATCGCGCAAAAGATAAATATATATTGATATCTTGCCTATTTGAGACAACTATATGGCTATCAGTCATATGACTGATAATGAATAGTAGTGAGGAATATGCTTGTTTTAGAATTTGAATTCTTAATAGTTTCTGAAAAGGCCCTTTCATAATAGGCTGCGGGTGAATTCGAAAAGCAGCCGGTTTCTGTTTGTGTAATTTTTCCCCGCATGCCGGATATTTGATTATTTCAGGTGTTGTACATATCTTTTTCATGATATGATGACAACAATAATTATTACTGGAGTAGTTCGTGGGGGAGGCAGTTATGAATTGCACAAACTGTAATAGGGAGATTAAGCCAAACGTAAAGTTCTGCATGTTTTGCGGACAACTGGTAACACCTGTACAGGCAGCGCAGCCGGCAGCAGAACCGGCAGTACTGCCGGTAATACAGCCGGTTATACAACCTGTTCAGACAGCACCTGCGAAAGCACTTCAACCGGTTATTCCGGAAAAACGGCCGGGATCCTACTATGAATCTGCCTCGCCGGTACCGCAGCCTCCGACAGCACCGCTGACCCCGCCTGCTCCAGCGGCGCTCCCCCTGGCGCCTGCCCCGAAACGAAAATCAAAAAAGAAACTCATACTTGCCGCGGTTCTTCTGGTTGTCGCTGCGGCACTGGTGATTACTGTTGCGGTTGTATTTACAATAGTCACCAATCCTGCGTCTAAGTTTGAGAAGAATATGGATGCAGGTGATTTTACGGAAGCGCAGAAGAATTACCTGCAAATCAAATCAGGCTCAAACGATGAAAAAACAGCCCGAAAATATATCACTTCCTATATCGCCAAAATTGTTGTTCAATATGATGCCAGGGAAGTGACGGCAGATAATGCGATAACATCCATTTTGGAAATTTCCGAAATGGAAATTATGGACGATGAAAGTTCCGGTATTACGGCAGCCAAAGAACACATTACCACCCTTGAAAAATCAAGAATTGCGTTTGCCACAGCAGGGAAGCTCTTGTCGGCCAAGGATTATGTCGGTGCCATTGCGCAATATAAGCTTGTCATTAAAGAAGATGCTGATTATGCAGCCTCCGTGAAACAGATATCTTTTGCGTCCGACACGTACCGTAATGATACTCTTGAAAAGGCAAAGAAACTTCAGTCGGAAGATGATTATGACGGAGCTCTTACGGTGATTACATCTGCACTGACTTTCCTTAAGGATGATTCTGAACTTCAGCAGGAACTTGCGCTTTGTAAGAGCGGGAGACTGATATTCCTCAGGGACCAGGCTCTTTCGAAGGCAGCGGAAGCGATACAAAACAGCGATTTTGCCGGAGCACTTAAGATCCTGAACGATGGATTGATTGAGCAGCCTAATGATGCGGATCTTCTCAATACAAGCAAGGAATATGAGAAACAATATGCGGCAAGCATATTGACACAGGCAGCTGCAGCATTTGGTACCGGCAAAAAATATGAAGAGGCAATTGCGGTCATCAATAACGGCTTACTCATCATTCCCGGCAACCAGACCCTTATGACGCAGAAGTCGGCTTATCAGGAATATAAACCGGTCTCGTTGGCGGATATGGATTATTTCGATCTGTCGGGTGAGCTCAGAATTGATTCCTTTGATCCCATGCAGGACAATTACAGTAATACATACACTCACAGCATATATTCCAGTCAATATTATGAGACTTCCTTTATTTCATATCTGATTGAAGGGAAATATACTTCCTTCACATTTGTTTGTGCAGTTCCCTTTTCCAAGCGCGCTTCAAATGAATTTCAGTCAGTGCAGATCTTTTGTGACGACAATCTGGTTTTTACTTCCAATGTATTGACAGGCGGGGCGGCTCCGCAGACTGCTTCTATTGATGTAACAGGTGTCAAAATACTGCGTATACAGTTCACGGAAGAGAAGGGCCATCAAAACTGGGCATATATGGCTCCTGTTTGGGATCCTGCGCTTCAAAAGTAATCCGTGTTCTTTTCAAACAGTTAAGACACACTGTTATTCGGCCCGCCAAACAAAGCGAGAACAGAACATACTCTCTGTTCAATAAAGCACGTGCAAATATCTGAATCACTGGTATGATAAAGATCGCTGAATCAGAGTACGGAAGGACACCACCGGATGAACATATTCGACCTCGTTGAAAAAAACAATCAAGGGCACGGCAGTAAACTGGCACTATCCGTCACTAGCGAACAAGGCGTGACAAGATTATTTACATATTCACAAATGTTTACAGAAGTGGATCTGTTTGCAGCAGAATTATCCGCACAAGGATTAAGTTCCGGTGACAGGGCTGCCATCATATCCGAAAACGCACCCGAATGGATTATTGCATTTTTTGCTTTGATGAAACTTCGCTGTACAGCCGTTCTGCTTGATTCGACGCTGCTGCCGACCGATTTGATAATGTTTGTCGATAAATCAAAAGTGAGTTGTATCCTCGCATCTCCCCTGGTCATGAAAAAGATAGTGGATGATATTCCTTCAGACATGCCTGTCTTCAATATTTTCGGACATGAGACGCCGTTTGCGAAAAATATGTTAAGCCTGCAGCAGAAATCCCCTGCATCGGGCAAGGATGCTGATATTGCAGCAATCATCTTCTCATCAGGAACAACAAGGACACCGGCCGGCATTATGCACAGCCATGACGCCTTGATTGATTCTACAATGATGTGCGTCGACAGCAATAAACTGACCGCAAAGGGCAGATACCTTTCTGTTGTTCCCAACAGCCATATCTACGGCTTGGTCTGCTGCGTCCTCGGCCCGATGCTCATTGGTGCGGATGTCCATTGTATTGAAAAAAGCACTTCGGCTGCGATTAAAAATGCTTTTGCAGAATACAGACCGACCGTTTTCCCTTGCGTACCGCGTGTATTTGAACTGTTCAAGATCGAAATTGATAAGAAAATCGAAGCAGATCCGAAATCAAAGAAACTCTTTGATTTGGTTTTCCCCATCTGTCTTTCCCTTCGTAAAAGAACCGGCATCAATCTCGGAAAGGTTCTTTTCAAGAGTATTCATGAAGGCTTCGGCGGTAAAATCGAAGTGTTGTGTTCTGCCGGGGCACCGATGGATAAAAAAACGGCAGAATTTTATCTGGGAACAGGCTTTAATTTGCTGATAACATATGGGGCTACTGAGACCAATATTCCGACTCTCGGGAATTTCGGCCGAAAGCTGACAGCGGATTCATGCGGGCGGAATTACCCCGATATATCTGTCAAAATCGATGAATCCGGTGAACTTCTGATAAAGTCGCCTTATATGATGAAAGGCTATTTCGGGGAACCCGGTCTTACCCGGCTTGCATTTGAAGACGGGTGGTTTAAGACAGGTGATTTGTGCCGGCTTGATGCCAGGGGAAATTATGTTATTGTCGGCCGCTGCAAAGAAAATATTGTTCTGGCTTCCGGCAAGAAAGTATTCCCGGAAGATGTTGAAAAAGCATATGCTGCCATTGGCGGTGTGAAAGATATGGTCGTATGCGGTGTGGTTGCCGCCAACATGAATTGCGATGAAATACATGCATTTGTCGTATTGCAGGATCCGTTGGACGATACCGGCAGGATATCGCAGGATTTTCATAGAATAGGGACCGGTCTTCCGTCTCATATGAAGATTGTCCGGGTTCATTATATTGATGAAATTCAAAGGACATCCCTGCAAAAGCCAAAGAGATATCTGCTCAAAAAAATAGCTGCAGAGGCATACTGCAGGGCGGTCGAAATGACACCGGGTGTTTCACTGAAACAGGCAAGCATAGAGGAGCAGGTTGTCGGCATGATCGCTGACGTGGGGCAGTTCGACCCAGGGCTTGTGTCCATGGGTTCAAAACCATTTACAGAACTGGGTATTGATTCGCTGCGTTCCATCGAGCTGGGCATACTTGTGGAGAGCCGGTTCGGGTTCAGGATCGACCGGTCATTCACGCAGGACATGACCGTCCTGGATATGGTTGAGCGGATCAGGATGCATGACGGGAGTACCGGAAAGACAGATGAACCCGGCAAATATCCGATAAGAAAGAAGCTTGGAGACTATTTGCTGTTCAGAAATGTATGTAACCTTGCCCGCATTGTATATTCAATCAAGGTGTCGAACGAGAAAGCCATCCCGGATGACAGCGGGTACATCCTGTGCGCCAACCATGTATCGAATTTTGACTATCTCTGGCTAACCAGCAGCTTCAACCGCAGAAGATTTGATAAATTCTGCTGCATGGCCAAACAGGAGATCCTGAATAACACGCATATAAGCCGCGTTGTATCGCAAATCTGCGGAATGATACCTGCCGACCGGACGAATTTCCGGGTCGAGACGATGAAATGCTGTCAATCAAAGCTTATGGAAAAATGGGGGCTTCTGATTCATCCGGAAGGAACCCGCAGCATGAACGGCGAATTAGGCGTTTTTAAATTGGGCGCAGCAGTCCTTGCCATCGAATCAAATGTACCGATCATTCCGGCCTATATTCATGGTGCCTTTGCTGTATATCCCAAAGGCAGCAAACTGCCGAAACTATTCAACTTCCATACGATGAGAAAATATGCTGTGGAAGTGGCCTACGGCAACCCTGTTTTTCCGGTTGGCCTGACTGCGGAAGAGATGATTAAGCAGGTGAAAGATTCAATTATAGAATTGAAAAAAAGCATTTCCGGCTGAAAAGGATTGTGTGTTTTGATTTTACGGTAAACAGCAGTATATATGGAAGAAAAAGCGAGGACAGCAACATGATTATTCATTCCGTCTTAGACAAAAAATTCAAGTATTATGGACAAATTACGGAAAGGTATGACTTTTCCGGGCTTATCGAATTACTCGGCACGACGACACCCAAGCCTGCAAATGCCGTTATTTATGTTCCTTCGGATGCTGCGATGGAAGCACTTCCCATCGCTGAAGAACTCAAAATCAGGGGCTTTGGCGGACTTCCGATTCAGATTGGTTATTGCAACGGGACAAACAGCAGGCTGAACTGCCTGGAATACCACAGGAACAGCGAAATCAATATAGCCGCTGACGACATCATATTACTTCTGGCCTGTCAGAGTGACCTGGAAAATTATACAATGGACACGTCTTCGGTGGAGGCATTTCTTGTCCCCGCCGGAACAGGCATTGAACTCTATGCAACCACATTGCATTATGCACCTTGCAGCGCCCGTCCAAATGCCGGATTCCGGGTGGTTGTCGTACTTCCCCTCGGGACGAATCTGGCAAAGCCGGAGGGGATGTCCCGCGCAGGTGAAGACCGTCTGTGTATGGCCAGCAACAAATGGCTGATCGCACACCCCGGCTCAGATGAAGCAAAAAGCGGGGCGTTCATCGGTTTGACCGGAGAAAATATCGACCTTTATAATTAAAATTTTATCAGGACGGCAGTAAATATATGGCCCCGTATATAAATCTTAAAATTTTAACAAAAAGAGTTGCCTGGATAATTGCCGGCATTCTTTTTGTATTCTGTTTTCTTTTCTTATATAATGCTATTTTTGCAAGTAAGGCAGAAGACGACTCGCTTTTGCCCGAAACGGTAGAAATGATAACGCCGCTTCCAACACTTACACCTGCACTCATACCATCGCCGGTTCCCGGACTAACACTGACCCCTTCACCTTCGCCTTCGCCTTCACCCTCGCCTTCACCAACATCTACGCCAACGCCGTCACCTATACCCACATCGGTACCGACAGCTTCCCCTGTCCCGGCACCGGTGGTTTTGGGTCCCTGCGAAGTTGTGTACCGGGGAGATAAAACGAGGACTGATATTGCGTTTACGTTTGACGATTCCGGAGATAATCTTGCCAAAATTCTGGAAATACTTAATCGCAAGGGGATAAAGGGAACATTTTTCCTGATGGCCGGCGAACTGAAAAAGAATCCGGAATTATGGCAGCAGGCGATAAAGGACGGACATCTGGTCTGTAATCATACAGTGAACCACCCGCATAATCTGCAGGATCTCTCCGATGATAAAATCAGGAAGGAGATTGTTGGATGGGAAGACACCGCCAGGGCGGTGCTTGGAGATGATTATGTGGCAGAAATGAAAACGAAATTCCCGTATTTCAGATCCCCGGGCGGTAACAAAAGTGACAAGCTTCAACGGATCCTTGGAGAGCTGGGATATACCAGAATGATCTACTGGAGTTGTGAGGATATTTATTTTGAAAAACATAATCCGGATCATAAATCGATGGCACAGCACTATATTGATGATTCGGAAAACGGATCGATATTTCTTTTGCACCCCGGTGACTGGGACAGTGTGGAAGCGATAATTGACGGTGTACAGGCAAAGGGCTTCCGGTTTAAAACCTTGCCGGAAATACTGGAAAATCAGGCTCCTGCATGATGATGCTTTTTCTTTGTGCTTGAAATTTGATTTAATTTGAAGGAAGAACAGACATTTCAAGCGGCATCCAATATAATGGGAAAAGGCAATAATACGTTTTAGGAGAGAATAATATGGCGAAATTATACTTCAAATTCGGCGCCATGGGCAGCAGCAAAACCGCACAGGCTTTAATTGCGAAGTTCAATTACGAGGAACGCAACATGAAGGTCTGGCTTATCAAGCCTTCGACGGATGAACGTGACGGATCAACGGTCATACGTTCCCGGATCGGCATCAGGGATACCGCGGAGAACATTACGCCGGACACCGACCTGGTCAGGCGTTTCAAGGAATTCCATCCGAATAAGGTTGACGTAATTATTGCGGATGAATGCCAGTTTTTCGAGGCGGACCAGATTGACCAGCTTCGCACGATAGTGGATGAAGACTCAGTGCCCGTATTGTGTTTTGGCCTGCGGACGGATTTCCTTACCCATATGTTTCCCGGAAGCCGCCGTCTGTTTGAGCTTGCGGATTCCATCACGGAAATCAAAACCATATGTGAGTGCGGCACGAAAGCTGCTGTTAATGCACGGGTTGACGTATCCGGAAGAATCATAACCAGCGGGCAGCAGGTTTTACTGGGCGGCAATGACAGCTACATCGCCATGTGCTTCAAATGCTGGAAGAAGAAGATCAGGGAACAGGAAGAATGATAAGCTGCTTGCGGCATCGGCGAAAAGAACCGCTGCAAGGTATACATATCTGTAACGGGAAGGATATATTAATCCCGGATACTGCGGGAAGCAAAGATATCAGTAACAACACTTGCATCCAACTGCCGGAACGGGATGGTCGGTGCCGGCTCCAGATTATGATGACGGATGCTCTTTTCCATCCAGAGAACATCAATCCAGGCGCCCATCTTATATCCCGACTTATGGAAAATACCTATGTCAGTGAAGCCGAAGTTCCTGTGAAAATGCATGCTGGCTGTATTGTCGGCAGAGATTACCGCATATAGATTGTAGTAACCCTGAAGCTTCAGCAGATCTGTCAGGCAGGCATAAAGAGCCGTTGCGACTCCCATCCGATGAAATCGGGCATCAAGATAAACGGTCATGTCAGCATCCCACTGGTATGCTGCGCGCTTAAAGGCAGTCGATGCGTATGCATAACCGGCCAATTCGCCGTCCGCTTCACATACAAGCAAGGGGAACTGCTCTGTGATGCTGATGATGCGGTCCTGAAAACTGCTCAAAGAAGGGACAACATATTCGAATGTGTGAGTCGTTTCCGTAATGTATACGGAGTATAGTGCAAGAATTCCGGAAATATCTTTTGCGTTTGCTTCTCGAATGATAACAGCCATGTTGAGCCACCCCCATTTATCATAATCAATATCCATATACTATACTGTATGTGTCAAAGAAAACAAGAGGATGATATGAGACATGTGAAAATGATTGTAACCGATCTCGACGACACCCTGCTCCGGAAAGATAAAACCATATCGGAGTACACCCTTTCGGTATTCGACAGGTGTAAGAGAGCCGGTATTATAACAGCTGTTGCCACAGGACGCCTGGAAGTCGAAGCAAAACGTTTTGTCGATATTCTTCAGCCGGATATTGTCATCAGTAATGATGGGGCGCTTGCCAGATACAAAGGCAGAATCGTTTATAAGACCGAGCTTGATGCGGACACAACCAACCGGCTGATTGCTGCATTTTTAAACCAGGAGGGGAACACGGATATTATTGTATCCGCGGAGGAAACCTGTTACTGGAACAGTATGAATATCAGTGAATCCCCGGACCGGCCGGGGGCAGAGTATAATGATTTTTCAGTGCCACTCGACAGGTCTGTCATTAAGATCGTTGCCGAAATTCCAAAAAGGGATACGGCACTTTCCATAATTGAGCAATTTCCGCAGTGCAGGGTCATTCCGTACTGGAGGATCAATCGATACAGTTACCTGAGTAAAGGCACATCAAAAATGAATTCCATCCAAGTGACGGCAGACCTGCTGGGAATTGACCTGGCCGATGTAGCGTCCTTTGGGGACGATTTCAACGATATGGAAATGATCAAAGAATGCGGAATCGGGATCGCGGTAGCCAATGCGATAGAACAGGTATTGTTGACGGCTGATCACACGGCAAAAAGTAATGACGAAGACGGCGTCGCTGCATTTATCGAGGAGCATTTTCTCCTGTGATTTCAAAAAGTTCATGTTAGGATACAGATGTTTCTTTGTTGTTACAGAAGCTTTATAAGGTCTTGGAAAATGGGAGCGTAATGACTGCCGGTCAGACCGAAATCCATGTTCTTATAGGACCAAACAGCTCTGCCGATGCCATATTTCTCGAAGATACTGTGAATATCGGAGAACCATTTGAGAGTTGAGTCCAACGGCGCTTTATCGATGACGCCGTATTCGCCGCAATAAAGAGGCACGTCGCGATCTTCTGCAATTTTTATGGCTTCTGCAAAAGTGGCATCAAAAAATTCCGGCCCCATCTTAGTCAGGGTTGGATTCCTTAAGGAGATTGCCATGTCCTCGCCAAGGATGCATGTACCATCGATATAGGACGAGAGTGTGGAAGGATATTCCATAACCAGATCGGAAGGCATACCGTCAATCCAATGGGCCGATTGGTGTGTGAAGAGTATAGGGTCATAGTTGTGGAAGTTATAGACGATATTACGGTCATAGGGAGACTGTCGCAGGATGAAGTCAGAAATATCAAATATCACTTTATTGTCTCCGTTGCTATGATTTCCCGATTCTGTATGGAAGGCAAAATGAATCCCGAAACTGCATACAGCCTGAGCGATCTGTACATTCAAAAAGCCGATATCTGCACATCCATCGAACAGCTCATTGAACTTCACAGATCCATGTGTTCCGATTATGCAGGCCGGATGCAGCAGCTCCGGCGCAATAAGGTGTATTCAAAACATGTCGTTGTATGTATCGACTATATTTATGAGAATCTGCAGAAGCGGATCACCTTAAGCATGCTCGCCCGATATGCCAACCTTAATGAAACCTATCTGTCAAAACTTTTCCGGACGGAAACAGGAAAATCAGTCAGCGGTTATATAAGGGATAAAAAAATAGAAACGGCACAGAATATGATGAAATATTCTGATTTTTCCTGCCTGAATATAGGAAATTATCTGGCTTTTGCATCGCAAAGTCATTTTATTCAAGTTTTTATGACAAAAACCGGACTGACGCCGGAGGTCTACAGAAAACAGAATTTCAGAAGTACCTGGAATAAGGAATAACAAAGCGGGGAGAAACAGCCAGGCCTTGTACATTCTGCAAGGATACTCATGTTATAATGAACGCAAAATTTTGCTGATTAATAAAAATGTCACGCATACATATTTTTTTAGAGTATATAATTGGGTTCCGTGCGAAATGACGGGGCTATCTGCAAACGCAAGTTTACAAACGACATTACCCTGATCAAGAACATTAGAAAGACGATTGATCGCGGGGATATCCTCGTCCTCTATCCGGAAGCAAGGTATTCCCTGGCCGGAACGACAGCGGTCCTTCCGGATTCGCTTGGAAAGCTTGTTCGTTTTGCCGGCGCTCCCGTTGCAGTACTGAATATGCACGGCAATTATTTGAATTCACCGTGCTGGAACCTGAAGAATCGCAAAGTTCCGCTTGAAACCGATTTTTCACAAATTCTGACTGCACAGGAGACGCGCTCACTGCCGGTCGAGGAAATCAACAACCGGATCCGCAAATCTTTTGCATATGATGAATATCAATGGCAAAAAGACAATCAGATCCATATTGCCGATAAAAATAATGCCCGTGGGCTGCATAAGGTGCTGTATCAATGCCCGAGCTGCAAGACAGAATTCCGTATGGAATCAGCCGGCGTCCAAATCTGGTGCAGCCATTGCGGCAAACACTGGAGTATGTCAACGCTTGGTGAACTCGAGGCTCAGCACGGCGAGACGGAATTCAGCCATGTGCCTGACTGGTATGAGTTTCAGCGCAGGGAAGTCAGGAGACAGATTGAATCCGGAACATATGAAGTCAGCGATGATGTCGACATTGATTCGCTGCCCAATGCCCGAGGCTATATCAATATCGGACGCGGACGTCTGACGCATAATATGAGCGGTTTCCGGCTTGAAAGAGGGGATGCCGGCAAAGGCCCCTTTCTCCTGAAAACACCGGCAAGTATGTATTCCTGCCATATTGAATATGACTATGATAAGAGGGGCGACTGTATTGATTTGTCGACCCTGCTGGATACTTACTATATCTATCCGCTTAACCTGCGCTGCTGCGTCACCAAAATCGCACTGGCTACAGAAGAACTGTACTATTTCCAGAAAGCATCCGATATGATTAAGACGATGTCCGCAAGTGCCGATTCCGTTTAGGTCATTTCCGGATTTCCGGTCTTTTCCGTGATGGATTTTCGTCCCTGTCTGACATCCCTTATCGTAAATTCGCGCTGTATTGTATTCAGGACAACGCGCTTGTTTGCGCTCCAGAGCGGCGCAATCAGAAGGGATTTCGGTCCGTCGCCCGTCATACGGTGGATGATGATACGGGAGGGAAGCAATTCGATGCATTCTGCCAGAAGATCTATATATTCCGCCAATGTCATCACGGAGAATTCCCCCCGCTCATAAAGAGCTGCGAGATCTGTGTTTTGCAGCACGTGGAGCAGCTGCAGCTTGATCCCGTCTATTGGCTGTGAGGCAATGTATCCGACAGACTCCAGCATATCACAGCGCGATTCAAACGGGAGTCCAAGGATCAGGTGAACTATGATCTTGACCCCGGTCACACGGAGCTTTTCCAGTGCATCTTCAAAACAGCCAAGATCAAAACCGCGGCGGATCAGATCTGCCGTCCGGGGGTGGATTGTCTGCAGCCCGAGTTCGACCCAGACGGGCTTGATTTGGTTAAGCCGGTTCAGGAGGTCAAGAATCCCGTCGGGCAGGCAGTCCGGACGGGTTGCGATCGACAGGGCGGCTATGTCAGGGTGGGTGATCGCTTCCAGAAAGATCTTCTCAAGGTATTCCACCGACTCGTATGTATTTGTGTAATTCTGAAAATAGGCGATGTACTTACCGGCAGTGATTTTACGGCTGACTCTTGCTTTGGCGGATTCGATCTGCTCATATACCGGCAGGCTGCGGTCGGCGGCAAAATCTCCTGAACCTCCGGCACTGCAGAAAATGCAGCCGCGCTTATCGAGCGTGCCGTCACGGTTCGGACAGGTGCAGCCGGCATCAAGGGCTATTTTATAGACCTTCGTACCGAATTCGCTTTTCAGATAATCGCTTAAGGACGAATAGTTCATTTCCGGCATCCCTCTGCAGTCAAACAAATTATTTTCTGGACGATTCACTGTGTATTTTTGCTGCATCCCAAATCTTTATGATGACAGTATACCTTTCAAAGCCCGGGAAACATATAATGGGCAAAGAAAGACAATTACGTTCCGGTAATCTCATATGATCAGCACTTTTGATACAACTTAAGAAAATCTTAAAGGTTTACCGCCTTGGTTGTTAATATTTCGTTTTGTACAATACTAATGGAGGGCGAATACATGTATAACATATTGATTTGCGATGATGAAAAGGATATTGTCTCAGCTCTGAAGATTTATCTGGCGGCAGAGGGATACGGGACATTTGAAGCATGTAACGGAAAAGAAGCTTTGCTGATTCTCAGGACAGCAGAGATTCATCTTGTCCTCATGGATATCATGATGCCGGAACTGGACGGAATAACAGCAACTGCGATGCTTCGTAAGCAGCACAACATACCGGTTATCCTTCTTTCGGCCAAAAGTGAGGATATCGATAAGGTATTGGGCTTGAATATCGGCGCCGATGATTACATAACCAAGCCTTTTAATCCGGTTGAACTGATCGCCCGCATCAAAGCACAGCTGAGACGCTACACGCACCTCGGCGGAATGGTAAGACCGCAAAGTACTCTCTGTACAGGCGGCATAGAATTATGTGACCAGGCAAAGTCGGTGACGATCGACGGAGAACCGGCGGCCCTGACGCCAACGGAATATGAAATCCTGAAGCTTCTTATGGAAAACCCCGGCAAAGTATTCTCCTCCGCCCAAATCTACAGTCATGTCTGGAATGACAATGCATACAAAACAGAGGGCACCGTCGCGGTGCATATACGCCATCTGCGCGAAAAACTGGAAATTGACCCTGGCGAACCGCGGTACTTAAAAGTGGTATGGGGACAGGGCTATAAAATTGAAAAAGGAGTCAAATCATGAATAAACTGAAATACAGCTTTCTGGCCAAAACACTGGCGTTTTTCCTCTTTGTAATTGTTCTCATCACATCGTTCGGAGGCACCCTTTGCACGATATATCTGTTTTCAGATGGATACTTTGCTGAAGGAAGGAATTTCTACAACTCCCGGCTGTGCTCGGATAAAGCAAACGAATATGCCGGCAATATCTTCAATTATTTTGATAGTCTTAAATTGTCAGAAACAGCGACTCAGGCAGAAACACAGGCAGCCCTTCAGTCGATGAAATTTGAATTCCCGCCGGAGAATTCAAATTACTTGTTTACTATTTCCGATGAAAGCGGGAACATGCTTTTCTCTAATTACAGCGAGCAAAACAACGGCTATAAAATGATACGGCAGAATATGTATATTAATAATAAAGTTGTTTATACTATTGATGGATATGTCAGGGATCCGATTACTGTGCAGGATGATTTCAGTTCGAATTTACAGATTTTCAATGCATTCTATTCCCTTAGATACGCAATTGTTATCATTTCGGCTTTGTCTGTCGTACTGTCGCTCGCGCTTGCTGTCTTTCTGATCAGCTCGGTTGGGTACAAAAAAGGCAGGGAGGGGATTACCCTTGGCGGGTTCGGTCTGCTGCCGTTGGATATCTTTGCAGCCGGAATCCTTATTGGTCTCTTTACGCTTGTACAAATGCCGATCAGAAATCCCTATGCAACGGATGTTTATAGCGAAATTACAGCTTACGTTGCCTATGCAGGCATTGCGTCTATTTTAGTCTTTTCCTTCCTGATGACTTTTGCGGCAAGGTGCAAAGCCGGTAAATGGTGGCAAAACACGATTATTTTCCGGGTTCTGAAGTTGATTGCCCGATTCGGGAAATTTTTGACTTTAGTTTTCTCTCATTTTTCTCTTCTCTGGAAGACAATTCTTCTGTATGGTTCCTATATTTTCATCAACGGCATACTGGTAATGACCTTTGCGTTTGGCAGGGGAAGTACACAGGCAATACCCGTATTATTAGGGTTGATGTTTAATTTTGCTGTCCTTGCCGGTCTTTTAGTATTTACACTCCAGATGCAGCAACTCAAGAAAGCCGGCGAGAAACTTGCGGACGGAGATTATGCGACGCAGATTAGCACGGAGAACCTGCTGTGGGATTTCAAGTCACACGGCAACAATCTCAACAATATTGGTCAGGGCATGTCGAAGGCTGTGGATGCAAGAATGAAGAGCGAGAGGTTCAAGACGGAACTTATTACGAATGTCTCGCACGATATCAAGACTCCGCTGACTTCCATTGTGAATTACGTTGACCTTCTCAAGAAGGAAGATATTAAGGATGTGAAACTTCTCGGATATATTGATGTCATTGACAGACAGACATCAAGGCTTAAAAAACTTACGGAGGATCTTGTGGAAGCCTCCAGGGCCTCCACCGGAAATGTACCGGTAGTTCCGGTACGTATGGATCTTGTGGAACTTTTGCAGCAGTCGGTCGGAGAATATACGGAGCGATTCACAGAAAGCCGGATTGAGGCGGTGATTCGCAAAGAAGTAGAATCAGCAATCGTACTGGCGGATGGACGGCTTCTCTGGCGGGTATTCGACAATCTCCTTGGCAACATCTGCAAATATTCACAGCCCGGTACAAGAGTCTATGCGGATATCAGTAAAAACGCCGGAAAAGTCGCAATAACAATCAAAAATGTTTCCAGATATCCCCTCAATATTACCTCCGATGAATTGATGGAACGCTTTGTAAGAGGCGACATCTCACGATCAACAGAAGGGAGCGGCTTAGGCCTGTCCATTGCAAAAAGCCTGACGGAATTGCAGAACGGCAGATTTGAGATTTCCATTGACGGGGATTTGTTCAAGGTTACGATTTTTTTTGACAACGTCGAGTAATTACAATAAGTTGGCAGGATAAACAGCGCATTTTCATTGAATGCGCTGTTTTTTTATTCCCGGGGTTCTGTTTTGTGTTGAAATATCCCTCGAATTTCGGTGCACGGCACATATTCTATGTCAAATTGTATAAAATAGAGGGAAGACCCGGACTCGTTTTTGAATAATATGAGGTGACATATGAAACACGGAATTTATTACGCTTATTGGGAACAGCAGTGGCAGGCAGGAACCTTTCTGGGACATTTCCACACCGGTGAATGCAACCGCCGCTGGGCGGGCAGGTTGGCTCCGACATCAAAATCTGGCGTGACATCAGCAACGGGGCGGATGAGTCCGGGCTGGATGCAGACGCACGTGCGGCGCTTGAGTTCTCAAGGTATATGCTGGATTTTTGAAGAATCCGTTCATCTTCAGTTCATGTAGAACCTGTATATTGCGATAAAATGACAAAATCAGCGGTATAGAGGAGACGGGGAAATTCAATATGTTTACAATACTTGTGGTTGATGATCAGGAAAATATCCGGAAATTGATAGCAACGTATTTGATTCGGGAGGGTTACCGGGTTTTTCTGGCCGGCGACGGCCAGGAGGCGCTTGACGTGATCGACAAGAAGCAGATTGACATGATGATCGCCGATGTTATGATGCCGAACATGGACGGAATTACCTTAACGAATGAATTAAGGACATCCCTGTATACTTTTCCCATTCTTATGATTACAGCTAAGGACAGTATTGAAGATAAGAAAATCGGATTCCGGGCAGGAACGGATGACTATATGGTCAAACCGATTGATTTTGATGAAATGTTACTGCGTGTCGAGGCGCTTCTCCGGCGTGCAAAAATAGCAAATGAACATAGAATCGTAACAGGCAAGGTAACCCTTGATTACAATACACTGACAGTGACTACCGAAAAGGAATCGATTATGCTGCCCAAAAAGGAATTTTACCTGCTGTTCAAGCTCTTGAGTTATCCGCAGAAGATTTTTACAAGACGGGACTTGATGGATGAAATATGGGGATTTGATAATGAGACGGATGAAAGAACGGTTGACGTGCACATTAAACGGCTCAGAGAAAAGTTCGATGACGTAACAGAATTCAAAATAGAAACCATACGGGGGCTCGGATATAAAGTGGAAAAATACGTATGAAGAAGCACTTTTTTTTCAAATCCGTCTATGCAAAATTTGCCGTCATATTTTTGGGGATCTGGTGGTTTCTGCATTTTGTTACATTTGGTGTTGTCATGCGAATTCTGGCCCAAAGCGGATTTGCGCCAAACTCGGAAAACCGGGTATTCGTCCGTGCTGCGTTTACTCGTGTGACGAATCTTACGGGAATAACATTCCTGCTGAGTGCTATTGTTGGAACGATCCTGATTTTAATAGCGATACGAAGTATTGTCCGGCCGATCAAACGAATTTCCAGCGCATCCAAAGAGGTCGCCAAAGGAAATTTTGATATTTACGTCGAGCCGACCAGCCGGGATGAAGTCGGTCAGCTGACAACCAATTTTAATGAGATGGCAAAAGACTTGAAAGCGATCGATGTTCTTCACAAAGACTTCGTTGCCAACGTATCGCACGAATTCAAGACTCCGATTACGGCAATAATGGGATATGCGAATTTGATTGCCGAGGGGCAATTAGCAATGGATAAGGTGAGGGAATATGGGGAGATAGTCGCCAGTGAAAGTGAAAGATTATCAAATCTTTCCTCTAATCTTCTGAAGTTGTCGGAGTTGGACAGCCATATGATGCACGAACAGGCGCAGGATTTCTCCCTTGATGAGCAATTGCGAAAAGCAGTCCTTTTGCTTGAGGGCCAATGGAAGAAGAAAAATATCGAGTTTGATCTGGAACTTGAAGAGATCCGGATCAACGCTGCAGAACATCTTCTTCAGGAAGTGTGGCTGAATCTTATTCAGAATGCGATTAAATTTTCGCACCCCGGCGGTTTGGTCAGGATCGAGCTCATGCAGCAGTCCGGCCGGGTTTTGGTCAGAATTTCGGATCACGGAACCGGAATCAAAGAAGAAGACAAATCCCGTATTTTCGAGCGCTTTTTCAAGGGAGATAAATCCCGTATGAAGGAAGGGAATGGACTGGGACTTGTTATCGTCAAGAAAATCGTTGAAATTTCCAAAGGCAGCATTTCCTTCGACAGCAAACATAATGAAGGCACCACATTTACAGTGGAACTTCCTCTTTCATATAAATAATGCAGATCAAATCCCTTTACTTGAAAATATTCTCCTTCCATTCTTTTTTGCTCTACTCAGTTAACATTGAGTTCATTTAGCAGATCTATGATTGCCTCACGAACGAATTGAAAATATTCAACAGGAGGCAATGCAATGACCGTTAAAAAAAAGAAAAGTAGGAAATGGATAATAGGACTTGTTGTTCTGCTCATTATTGCTGTGGGAGTTCTGGCTGTTCCCAGATTCCTGGGCAGAAACAAGATATCGAATGCCAATCAGAACATAAAAATTGCTGCCGCAGAAGCAGGAACAATTGAAAAAACCGTCACAGGAACCGGCAATTTGTCCGCGGATGATACAATCCAGGATATGGATATTCCCAATAATATTACGATCAAAAAGGTCCTTGTGGAATCCGGTGATTCGGTAAAACAGGGTGATACACTGGCAACCCTCGACCCGATTGTTCTGCAGACGGCTATCTATGACACGCAGGACGAGATCAGCAGTCTGGACAAACAGCTGGATACAGCCAAAGGTAAAACGGAATCGAAGTACATTACCGCTTCCATATCAGGCCGCATGAAGCAAATCCTGGTTGAAGCCGGAAATGATGTTGCCAAAACCATGACAGAAGACAAAGCCCTTATGGTGCTGTCCATTGACGGCAAAATGATCGTGACTTTTACACCGGCCACTACGGAAGGCCTGTCTGCGGGGGACGGCGTAACGGTTACCCTTTCCGACGGGACAGCAAAAGACGGTGTGATCGCATCAATCTCAGCAAAGGAGTGCTCGATAACCATAAGCGACAGCGGTCCCGCTGTCGACGACAACGTGATCGTAACACTTGCAGACAAAACAGTCCTTGGCTCCGGGACACTTAAAATCAACAGTCCTCTGGCGATTTCAGGAACCAATGGCAAAGTCGCTGATATTCTTGTGTCTCTGGATTCATACATATATGAAGGCACAAACGTTATCAAGCTCGAAGATGCTGCCGTGTCAAGAGATTATCAGCAATTGTATGCAGACAGACTCGCAAAAGCGGATCAGCTGAATACACTTCTTGCCTATCAGGAAACAAACTCGATTACGGCCGCTTTTGACGGGACTATTGAGTCCGTACAGGTCAGCGACGGTCAGTCTACAGCAGATGCTTCGTCAGCTTCCACGTCATCGACGGCATCGAAAGCTTCTACCGCGTCGACAGGCACCGCTTCGACAGGCACCGCATCATCAGCGACAACAGCAACTGACAGCACAATGACGGCTTTTACGTTAAAGACAGGAAGTAAAATGGAGCTTACCGGAGCCATTGATGAACTCGACATCCTTTCCATAGCTGTCGGACAGAAAGCAAGTATTACCCTGGATGCTCTCCCCAATCAGACTTTTGACGGAACAATCACAAAAATATCGGATATCGGCACGGTAAGCTCCGGCGTTACTACATACGATGTAACACTTTCTGTTTCCCCGGAGACTTCGATGAAAGTCGGCATGAATGCGTCGGCAACCATCAGTATCGAGAAAAGGGACAATATTATAAAAATACCTCTCGAGGCATTGCAGGAATCCGGTAAAGAACAATTCGTATATGTCGGCACGGCAATTTCAGAGACTTACCTCGGTGAAAAAAGAACGGTAACTACCGGAATTTCCGACGGCGAATTTGTTGAGATCACTGGCGGCCTCTCTGCCGGAGAAAAAATCAACTACGTTTACACTTCAGGGACAACAACTTCCGCTGCGGCCACGCCTTTCGGCGGTGGAGCTTTGAGAAATATTCGTTCTTCTGCTGGAAATCAAACGCCGACGACAGCACAGTAACAGGAGGTTTTTCCATGATTCGAATGAAAAACGTATCAAAGATATATATGATGGGCGAAGAAGCGGTTCATGCCCTGGACAGAGCAACTCTGGAAATTCAGGACGGCGAGTTTGTCGCGATCGTAGGTCCGTCCGGCAGCGGCAAATCCACCATGATGAACATCATTGGTTGCCTCGACATAGCCGATGCGGGAGAATACATTTTAGATGGACAGGCCATAGAAGACTACTCGGAAGAGGAACTTGCACGTATCAGAAACAAGAAGCTTGGATTTGTTTTTCAGAACTTTAATCTGCTTTCCAAGCTCAGTGCCCTGGAAAATGTCGAGCTTCCCCTTGTCTACCAGGGAGTACATGGCAGGGAAAGAAAAAAACGGGCTGTCGCAGCACTTACAAAAATCGGTCTTGGAGACCGCCTGCACCATAAGCCTACAGAGCTTTCGGGAGGGCAGCAGCAGAGAGTTGCGATTGCCCGGGCCCTTGTTACCAATCCCTCGCTGATCTTAGCTGACGAACCGACAGGTAATCTCGACCAGACAACCGGAACGGAGATCATGGAGCTTTTTCATGAACTCAACAGCCAGGGAAATACAATTGTATTAATCACCCATGATACCAGAATAGCAGCTCTTGCCGGAAGACGGATCAGGATGCTCGACGGGCATGTGATGGAGGAAGAGGTAAATACATGATTTTACAATCTTTTCGCATGGCGTTCAGCTCGATTCTGTCGAACAAAATGCGGTCTTTTCTAACTATGCTGGGAATCATCATCGGAGTGGTCGCGGTTGTTGTGCTTGTCTCACTGGTCAACGGTGCGACAAATTCGGTTACCAGTCAGATACAGGGATTAGGCAGCGATTTGCTGACTGTTAATATCACAAGCAAGGGAAATAACTCCCTGACGATGGGTGAGGTAGAGAAACTTGCTGATGACTATGACAGCATCGGTGCGACAGCTCCAAGCATGACCCAGAATGCCACTGCCAAACATGGCACAAACACCTATAGTGCTACTGTTCAGGGAACAACAGCCGGTTACGAAAGTATAGGCGGACTGAATCTGCAGTATGGACGATTTCTTAAAACTCCCGACATTGCGGACAGCTCTGCCGTTGCCGTTGTGGGTGTCGACGTTGCAGATGAACTCTTTGGAACCCGTCAGATAATAGGACAATCGATTTCCGTTAACGGCCGCAGCTTTCTGGTAGTCGGCGTGCTGAACGAAAGTACCTCAGCCTTTGGCGGTTCTGACGGAAAAATAATCATTCCCTATACACTCGCACAGCGTATTTTCAAGCAAAGCGATGTCACATCCTTCTATGTGACGGCAAAAGACAGTGACTCCGTTGATGCGGCGCAGACGGATCTGACTACCGCAATGATGCGCAAATTTAATCAGGATGCGGATGCCTTTTCCATCACAAATCAGGCAGCTATTCTGAGCACGATGGATTCCGTTATAAGTACCATGACGCTCCTGTTGGGCGGCATTGCCGGCATTTCCCTGCTGGTCGGCGGTATCGGCATAATGAACATCATGCTGGTTTCCGTTGCCGAGCGTACCCGGGAGATCGGAATCCGAAAGGCAATCGGTGCCGGCCGGAGGCGGATTCTGTCACAGTTTCTGATTGAATCCCTCGTTATCAGTGTGCTGGGCGGATTCATCGGAATTCTGGTATCATGGGGAATTCTGGCAATTGTCTCAACGATCGCATCGATGAACTTTGCTATGACAGGAGGTGTTATCGCTCTGGCCGTCGGGTTCTGCATGTTTGTCGGTGTTGTCTTCGGCCTTTATCCGGCCAGCAAAGCATCAAAACTTCAGCCCATTCAGGCGCTTCGCATGGACTGACGGCAGAAATGCCCGGAATCAGTCATGTACAGAATGCATGAATTTACTATATAGATTATCCCGCGCTCCAAAAAAGGATAGGCTCCGGAATTGATTCCGGGGCCTTATCCTTTTGGACTTTTTGCGCAGAGAAAAATCGTAATTATCATTTCAATTCCGGATTATTTCAGTACCGGGAAAATCGTCCTGTACTGAATCAGCGCAGCCTCCCAGACTGCCCGGTCCCTGGGTTCATAATGCTTCAGTTCAAAAGAGGCCGCTATGACTTGACGGGCTTCGGCCAGGGAATGGATTACTCCCTGTGCCATGAGCTGCACGGCCATATTGCCAAGTGCTGTAGCTTCGATCGGTCCGGCGATAACATGGCTTCCGGTCGCGTTGGCTGTGAACTGGGACAAAAGTCCGTCCTTGGTCCCGCCGCCTACTACATGCAGGTTGGGATATTCATGGCCGGTGACTTCTTCAATCTGCCGCATGCTTACACAGTACTTCAGTGCAAGACTCTCATAGATGCAGCGGACGACTTCTCCCCGGCTGTCAGGCACATGCTGTCCGGTTATCCGGCAGAGCTCACGGATGCGTGCCGGCATATCTCCGGGCGAAGCAAGACAATCGCTGTCAGGATCGATCAGCGACAGGAAAGGCTTGCAGGCCAGGGCTTCCCGTTCGAGGTCGGCAAAACTTACTTCGGCACCTTCACGGATCCACTGTCTCCTGGATTCCTGAATAAGCCACAGACCCATAATGTTTTTAAGGAAACGTGTTGTCCCGCCGTATCCGCTTTCATTGGTAAAATTGTATTCATAGGATTTTTGATTGATCAGCGGTACGGTACTCTCGATGCCCATAAGCGACCAGGTTCCGCTGCTGATATAGACAAAATCTTCCGTGCCGGCCGGAACCGCAACCACTGCGGAAGCCGTATCGTGGGAGGCAACAGCAACAACCGGGATCGGTTTGACGCCCAGCTCGCTGCAGATGGCATCGGACAGGGGGAGCCCCAGGGTGCCGGATGATACGACCGGGCACAGTATATCGGTTGGAAGGCCCAGACGGCGGAGGATATCAAGGTCCCAGTCGCCGGTCTTAGCGTTGAGCATTTGTCCGGTCGAGGCGATCGTACGCTCGGACTGCTGGAGGCCTGTCAGCAGATATATGAAAAGATCGGGGGTCTGCAGCATTTTGGCAGCTCTTTCGAGAAGTTCGGGACGGCGTGTTTTGAGTGCGAATAATTGAAAAAGTGTGTTGAAATAGATCATCTGTATGCCGGTGTGCTCATAAAGCTCCGCCTTGGGAACGATCTCAAATACTTTTTCCATGATGCCCTGCGTACGTGCATCGCGGTAGTGAACCGGATTTTCAAGCAGGTAACCGCGCTCATCAATCAGTCCGAAATCAACGCCCCAGGTATCAATACCCAGACTGTCGATCGGCCCTTTGGATTTTGCCTTGATCAGGCCCTGCTTGATTTCGTAAAAAAGTCGAAGGATGTCCCAGAACAATGTGTCGCCGACCTGGACCGGATCATTGGAAAAACGGTGAATCTCCTCGAGTTCGATCCGCTTGCCATCATACCGGCCAAGCATGGCACGCCCGCTGGATGCTCCAAAATCAAATGCCAGCAACTGCTTTATATCGGACATATAGTTACCTCCCAATATTTCGATCTGACTTAAGAACGACTCTATTTGTATATTTTGCATGATCTCCCGGTAAAGGGCAAGACGGTCAGTGGGAAATGAACGGACCGGTAAATAAGTTTTCTAATGTAACCGGTCAATTAACATCAAAAGGGGTGAAATCTTTCGGTATTTTTAAAGACGCCGAAGATTTCACTGCGTTTTTTCCATCGTAATGAAATACCGGTCTTTTCGGGACCTGCCGTCGATGCTGACCAGGCTAAGCCGCCCGTATCCCCGGAGACTGATCAGGTCGCCGGGTTTCAGTACATGGTCAGGACGCTGTTCCTGCACAAAGTTCAGGCTGACCTGGCCTCCCCTGATGAGGTCGGCGATCTCAGAGCGAGGGAGATTAAATCCTTCCGCCGCAACATTATCCAGGCGCAGGGAAGAGACATTTCCATTTACAGTAAGGAGCACGGAGGCCGGGATAACCAGATCGGAAAGCTGTTCCTTCGTGACGGTCACACGTGTTGACCCGATACGTTCCAACTGAAGGGTCAGAAGGCTCGAAATACCGGGCAGAACCAGGATGTTTGCCGACCTTTCAGATACCAGAATATCACCGATCTGATCCCTTCGCATTCCGAACGAGAGAATCGCTCCGAGATAATCGCGGTGATCCAGACCATCCCGGGCCGCTGCCAGATGAAGTACATGCAGGTATTCGTCCCAATCCGGCTGCGATCCGGCCAGGTAATCGGGCTGAAACAGAAGGATCTGACGCTCTGCTGATTCATACCCGCCGCTGATTTGAAAGGAAGCGCCGCTTCGTTCGGCTGCAGCACGGACTATGGTCAATTCGGGCGGCGTCAGAAATCCTGTTTGGGTTACCCTGTGCCGGCGGTCACACTGGTCGGCGAGGTCTCTGGTCCTGGACCGCAGCAGATTCTCATCCATAGTCGTGTGCATCGGAAATCCTCCTGGATTGTAAGCGGAAAATGTATTGCTGAAATTCGCACGCCGGGCACGAATCTTTGTTTCCGGCCTGCTTTATAATGATAGCAGGGAAGCCTGTCAAGTCAATCGACAACCCATTGTCAAGCCGGCATTTCCATGATAAGATGAAAATGCTTTGATAGTCAAAATATTGATAAGATAAAACCGTGTAACAGGAGGGCAGATTATGCAGACTGTAGTTGGCAAGAAATATTATGAACAGCCCCGTTTTGATACGACACGTGATTTGATCAGGGACTGTGCCAAACGATATCCAATGCTTGCTGTCTACCGCTACCATGATGTACCGGGCGGTCAGGAGATTATCCGGACATACAAGGAATATGCAGCGGCTATTGACGATTTCGGGACCGGGCTTCACAGCCTTGGCCTTGCAGGCAGGCATATCGTTATCATTGGAGCAAATTGCTACGAGTGGGCGATCGCCCACAATGCCGTAGTCAACGGAACCGGTGTATCGGTTCCCCTGGATAAGCAGCTGCCTGAGGCCGAAGTGATCAGCTTGTCTTCAAGGGGTGACGCGGAAGCGTTTATCTATAATGGTCCGCATCATGCAATCGCACAGTCCGTTGCAGCAGCGAACAAAAAAATACGTTATTTCATCTGCATGAAGCCCGGAATGATAACCCCGGAATTCCGGCAGTCTGATCCGCGATTTGTAGAATTTTCGGAGATTCTGACAATGGGCCGGGAGAAGCTTGCCGGAGGGGATACAAGTTTTGTCGATGCGCCGATTGATCCTGATGCCATGTGTTCTCTTCTTTTCACATCAGGCACGACCGCCATGTCAAAGGGCGTAATGCTGTGTCACCGCAATGTCACACACAATGTCTTTGTGGTAACCAGTACGATCTATATCGCACCGGAACAGAGGGTCCTTTCGGTTCTTCCGCTGCACCACACTTTTGAAAATACCGTTGGTATGTATATGATGCAGGCTTACGGCTGCTGTATTTGTTTTACCGACGGACTCCGCTACCTTTCCCAGAACTTAAAGGAGTGGAAGATCAATATCATCCTTGCCGTTCCGCTTCTTTTTGAGAACATTTACCATCAGATGCAAAAGACGCTTGAGAAATCAGGGAAACTAAGGCTTGTAAATACTATGAGGCATGTCTCCAATGTGTTTCGTAAAGTCGGGATCGACATCCGCGGCAAGCTTTTTCATCAGATCATTGAAGCCGTCGGAGGCGGACTGAACCTGTGCGTCTGCGGAGCTGCGGCAATTGATCTGGAGATTGCCCGGTTCTTCAATGAAATCGGCATTGAATTTCTCTGTGGATACGGCCTTACTGAGACTTCGCCTGTTATAGCTGCCTGCAACCAGGTTGTTAATGTATATGGGAGTGTCGGCAATCCCCTGGCAACCGTTGAAGTTGCCATTGACACGGAAAGTGACGAGCAGGGAGCCATTGGTGAAATTTTGACCCGAAGCGACAGCGTCATGCTCGGCTATTATCAGAATCCGGAAGCCACAGCAGAAGTCATGACAGCAGACGGCTGGTTTCGTACAGGGGACATTGGATTCCTCGACAGGAAAAAATGCATTCATATCACCGGACGAATCAAGTCTATGATTGTCCTGACCAACGGCAAAAAAGCTTTCCCCGAAGAAATTGAATTTCTGATCAACCGAATTGCGGGCGTCAGGGAATCCCTTGTCTGGGGGGATACCTCATCAAGGGAGAGCGTAGAAATCTGTGCCAAAATTGTCCTGTCACCTGATGATTTGCCGGAAGCGGTGAAAGATGATGAGAAATTGCAGCCTGCCTATTTTGATGAACAGCTTAAGCTGGTCAGTCTACAGATGCCTAAGTATAAGGCAATTAAATACTTCCTGATGACGCATGAAGACCTGATTAAGACGACCACCCTGAAAGTGCGCCGTCCGGTTGAAAACAAGAAGACCGCGGACCGACTTGCCGAACTGGATTTGACTATGAAAACAGCTTCCGGGAAAATTATTGACGGTTAACTTTCTGCCGTACGAAACACAAAAACCATATCGATCACTGATTTTACCATTCTGTGAATTTTTTCAAAAGATACAAATTGGTGCTACACGTATATAAACAAACCGGCAGGTCAAATATTTCAAATGGAATCGCCTGATTGGATCGGAAATGATATCTGGATGGAGAACCCGGATGGCGCAGGGTTTCTGAAAAAATGATTGCGGTGGTCATGATTTGCTTGAAAAAATTTCAAAATCCGAAAATTCTTTGATTTTTCAAATCAATATATAGATATGGGTTTTTTCTGTGTATAATCTTTAAGTGAATGATACACATATTTTCCTGCGCTTTGCATATGACTGGATGTGTCCATTCAAGGACAAAATTTGTATACGGGGTATTTACATGAAAGAATTAGCTAATCACAAAAGAATCAAAGTGACGGTCAACGGACGTGAAATCGAAGTCTATGATAACCTGACAATCCTACAGGCACTATTACAGGAAGATGTTCATATTCCCCATCTTTGTTATGATATCCGGCTGGAGAGATCAAACGGCAACTGCGGTCTCTGCGTTGTTGAACTCGGAGTCAATGGTGAAAGGGATGTAAAAGCCTGTCAGACGCCCATCAAAGAGGGCATGACGATTTGCACCAACAGTCCTAAACTGGAAAGTTACCGAAAAGTGCGCCTCGAACAGCTTCTTTCCGATCATAATGCAGACTGTGTGGCCCCGTGCGTCCAGACGTGCCCGGCCAATATTGATATTCAGGCTTATTTGAGTGCAGTAAGAAACGGCAACTTTGAAATTGCTCTGCGTATCATTAAGGACAGCAATCCTTTCCCGGTTGTCTGCGGACGCGTATGCCCGCACCCCTGCGAGGCTCAGTGCCGCCGTAATCTGGTCGACACTCCTGTAGCCATCAACTATGTCAAACGTTTTGCAGCTGACTGGGATATGTCCCGCGAACAGCCGTGGATGCCGACAAAGAATGCGGCAACCAACAAGAAGATAGCCATTGTCGGAGCCGGCCCGTCCGGACTCAGTGCGGCATATTACAGTGCAATCAGCGGACATGACGTAACTGTTTTTGAACGTCAGCCGGCAGCCGGCGGAATGATGCGTTACGGCATTCCTGAGTACCGCCTGCCCAAAAAGACAATGGATAACGAAATTGATATTATGAAGAAGCTGGGCGTGAAGATCATGACCGGTAAGGCAATCGGCACGCATATCAGCCTTGAGGATCTTCATAAGGATTTCGATGCCGTATATCTTGCAATCGGATCCTGGCGTGCCACGCCAATGCAGATCGAAGGGGAGAATCTTCCCGGTGTCTGGCTTGGCATTCAATATCTCGAACATGAAATCAAAGGGGAGAATACGGATACCGGTGAGACTGTAGTTGTTATCGGCGGAGGAAACACGGCTATTGACTGCGCCCGTACCGCCCTCCGAAAAGGTGCGAAATCCGTAAAGCTTATCTACCGTCGTACCCAGGCTGAAATGCCTGCCGAACCATACGAGGTTGAGGAAGCGATGCATGAAGGCGTTGAGATGGTATTCCTGATGGCTCCCACGAAGATTGTTTCTGAAGGCTGCCAAAAGAAGCTTCACTGTATTCAGATGACTCTTGGACAACCGGACCGTTCGGGCCGCCGTCGTCCCGTACCGATAGAAGGCAGCGATGTAGAGATTATTGCAGATACTATCATAGGCGCTATCGGCCAGAGTACAAACACACAGTTCCTCTATAATGATCTTCCTGTAAAGCTCAACAAATGGGGCGATATCGAGATCAACGGAAAGACATCACAGACTTCCGAGCTCAATGTTTTTGCCGGCGGTGACTGCGTGACAGGACCTGCCACGGTTATTCAGGCTGTAGCGGCCGGCCGGCATGCTGCCGAAGCGATGGACAGCTTCCTTATGAAAGGCTATGTCCATGAAGGACATGTCGACTTCAGCTGCAGCCGGGGTTCCATGGAAGATCTTCCCAAGTGGGAATTTGAAGATTTCCCGAGGTTCAAACGCGCCCCCATGCCTGCCATATCAAAGGAAGCGCGGCATAATAATTTTGATGAAGTGGAACTCGGGCTTTCCGAGGAAGCTGCCAAGAATGAAGCCCGCCGGTGCCTTCGCTGCGGATGTGCCGAACGCTACACATGTGATCTGCGTAAAGAAGCAAGCGAACACGACATCGTATATGCTGATCCGGTTCACGAGCGTCCTTTCTACCCGATCGTTGATGATCACCCGTTTATTATGCGTGATTCGAACAAATGTATTTCATGCGGCCGCTGTATTGCTGCCTGTGCGGAGATTGAAGGACCTGACATACTTTCATTCTATTTAAAACACGGCCGCCAGCTTGTGGGTACAAAGAGCGGAAAGCCGTTGAATGAGACGGACTGTGTCAGCTGCGGGCAATGTGTCAATGCCTGTCCGTGCGGCGCACTCGACTACCGCAGGGAAAGAAGTAAAGTATTCCGCGCTATTAATAATCCCAGGAAGACAGTCGTTGCCTTTGTGGCACCTGCTGTCCGAAGTGTGATTTCTTCCCAGTTCGGTATTCCGTTCAATGAAGCGGCTGCCTATATGGCAGGCATGCTTAAGAAGCTTGGATTTGACAAGGTCTTCGACTTTACGTTTGCAGCCGACCTGACCATTGTCGAGGAGACTACTGAATTCCTGACCCGTGTCAATAACAAAGGCGTCATGCCTCAGTTTACCTCCTGCTGTCCCGGCTGGGTCAACTTTGTTGAGAGGCGGTACCCGGAACTGATCCCGCATCTGTCTACCTGCAAATCACCGCAGATGATGATGGGAGCTACGGTTAAGAACCATTACGCCAAGCTGGCCGGCATCGAGAAGAAAGACCTGTATGTCGTATCAGTTGTTCCCTGCCTTGCCAAAAAATACGAAGCGGCCCGTCCGGAATTTGCAGAGAACAAAATCCGTGATGTTGATGCGGTTCTTACGACAACAGAACTTCTTGAGATGATTAAGCTTATGAGGGTTGAAAATGTTGTACCGATGGAATTCGATGAGCCTTACAAGCAGGTCTCCGGAGCAGGTATCCTCTTCGGGGCATCCGGCGGCGTTGCGGAAGCAGCCCTTCGAATGGCCGTTGAAAAGCTTACCGGGAAAGTGATGACAGACCATCTGGATTTCGAGGAAATACGTGGTTTTGAGGGCTTGAAAGAAGCAACGATTGATGCAAATGATGTTAAGGTGCGTGTTGCCGTCATCAGCGGCCTGAACAATTCGGAAGCGATCGTCAGGAAAATAATTGCCGGTGAAGATGTCGGATATGACCTGATCGAAGTCATGGCCTGCCCGGGCGGCTGTATCTGCGGTGCCGGACACCCTGTGCCGGAGAAGATTGATGCACTTGAGAAGCGCCAGCAGGTCCTTATAAATATAGACAAGACCTCGGAGTACAGAAAATCACAGGACAATCCTGATATTCAGCGCTTGTATGAGGATTTCTACGGCGAAGCGAATTCACCGCTTGCCCATCACCTCCTGCACACACAGTATACGGTACGCGGCGGAGATGGTGTCTGCGGCAGCAGGCGCAATATGGCGGATTCTGCTTTTGTCTCTCGCGAATTTACGATCTGCACATGCGACTCCTGTAAAGCAAAGGGTTCCAAGGAGCTATTTGCGCAGATCACCGACAGGGTGAAACAGTCTAAGATGGATTCGTTCGTGAAGGTCAAGACAATACGCCTGAAGGATAATCATGCGGGCGACGGCATCTACATTACCGTCGACGGCAAACCGATGGATCAAAGTGCACTGGATGTGACTTTCAAGAGGATCAGAAGAGAAAACAGATAGTCAAACGCGCATGACCACATTAATAATCAGAAAAGCCGTATGTTTACCAATAAGCATACGGCTTTTCTGACAGCAGGGCAGATATTGTTTTTTGACACGGATTATCGGACAATCACGTAATTCCAGGAAGAGATTCCGCCCAGATTCTTTACGTTCGTGTAGCCCATTCCGGAAAGCGCGCCTGCAGCTCTCGAGGAGCGCGCCCCGCTCTGGCAATACACAACTATTTCAATATCCTTCGAACGGGCGTATTTGGACACCAGAGACGTAATAAGCTGAAGGGGCAGGGAGATACTGCCTTCAATATGACCCCCGGCATATTCCTCGGGCGAACGCACATCAAAAAGCAGGAATTTCTCCTTGCCGTCGAGCTTAGCTTTTACTTCCTGCGGAGTAATGGATCTTTGTTTTTTTTGACCGAATAATCCTTCAAACATATCTCTCACCTGTCACCTTTCATTTATAAAGGAAGCTGCTGTTTCAGCGTATTCCCGATTGATGTGATAATCATACTTCTTTATTTGAAAAGCATCCGTGACTTTGTCACATTTCCCGGGATTTCCGGCTCCCTGCTGCCGGACGGTATGAAAAATCCACCCGTCTCCCCATTGAAACGGGTGGATTTAGTGACCAGACAAAAAAACAAAATCATGTGTGTGAAGTTAATACCGTGAAGCTGTACTGGCGAATCATCTCATCATTTTCATAGATCTTGGTCTGCCATTTATTGGCCATCTCAAGAAGCAAGGTAAGTGGAATCTCATGTCCTGTAATCGCATCATGATTATTCTGGTAACATATTGCCTGTGCTTCGTCATCAGAAAGGAGCATATATTGGGAAACCAGAAAGAGACTGCGTACACCGACACTCATCGGAACAAGTTTGGGATTCTCAATATAATATGAAGTTGTAACGCTTCGTCCAAGACCAAGACCCAAAGCGGATGGCGTCACTTTCTCTTCTACAAGGAAAAGAGGCTTGCCTTCAACGCCAACTTTGCCGACATCATGGAAAAGAGCGACAATAATGGCTGACTCGTCGTCCAGCTGAGGCATCATTGTGTCTTTAACGCGAAGCAGCTGTTTGGCTACACCGACTGCATGAATTAAAAGGCCCTTTTCGTGGGACAAAGCTCCGTCAATAGAAGCGGGAGCGGTCATCCAGGATGTGCGATTCTCAAGAAAATCAATAAAGTGATCAAACTCAGTCTTGCGCTTTATCATTTTGGACTTGAGATCAGCATAAATCTCGTCAACGTTCTCACGCGTTACAAGAACCATCGGAGTATTTGCGGCTACCTTGGCTACAGCTGCGGCACTATTGGAAGCGGCGGCTCCCTGACCCTGTCCATCTGTGAAATCATACTTGCATTTGGGGCAACGGATGGCCTGGTTCGCGATGACCATTCCGCAATCTGGACATTTCTTCATAAAAACCTCCTCATCGGTACTGTGATATGACATATATGTAAATCACAAAACAGTAACATTTAAATAAGAATACCTGTAGATATTCTACATCGAAACACGGGGTCATACAAGAACATCTGACAGTCTCATAAGGAAAAAAATGACAAAATTAACAAACGCTATTCTTGGGAGGTCTTCAAAATGTGACAATATGATGGATAATGAAGCCGAAAACATACGGGTTGCATAAAGAGAGTGAAAATCGCATTGAACCGTTCAATTCCGTTTCCTTGAATTCTTAGCTAATGCATGGAACTGCAGCCGATATGCCCGTGTGAGACCTGTCGAAAAAGTTTTGCGGTCAAGCTTCCTGGGGAAATAGTGCATTCTATTTATCATGTGTGACTTAAAGACCATCTCCATCTCTTCCGATTGAACCTTCCTGTTGTGGCACATCATGAAACCGGCAGTCCCCGGCGCCTCGAAGAAAAACCGGTAATTCGCACCGTATGCATCACCGAGTCCAAGTATATGCCCTATCTCGTGGGCACAAATCTGCTTGTATGCATATCTGTCGGATTCCCGTTGGAGTGTAACCTTTCCGGGATGTTCCAGGCTCCAGTTCAGGTGCAGGGATTCGATCTGAAACGTCCGGAAAAATCCCCAGTACCAGCGCCACGGAGGACTGATAACGTGTGCGGGAATAATCCTGCCGTTTGAAAGGCAGACATAATAAAAACGCTGCTTGGGGTAATTTGTGATTGCTGTCTGGCTGCCGTAACGTATAAACTCGACTGTTGTTCGTACGGACGGCTTTAAAGGATCAATATCAGATTCCAGTGGATCTTCATTATTATCAAGGATGCGGATGCTGGCTTTTGCATGGGCTCTTTCATAACCGTCATCTGCGAGCCATGGGAAATAGTACAGGCCGCTCCAGTTATTCCTGATGCCTGATTCGGCAATATCTGCATAGGTAAGGTTGGTGCCGGGAAAGCTTTCAAACATACTTTTTGCATAACGCACAAAAAAAAGAATACGGAGCTTATTACCGCTTATTATGAGCTGGACAGGGACGCGCGATGGATAATGATACCGGATCGGATAACGCTGCTGGAGCGTTGCCATGGAATCGCCGGGTTTCTTTTCCGAAATTTTTGAATCGCCGTCCACTTATTTCTCCAGTCCGCAAATGATACCAAGATTAATTATTTGTGTTTAGAATTAAAAGTATATCATAGAAAATCTCTCAAATGCAGTATAATAGCCATGTTATCCGCTGGAAAAAGCCCGAAAAAAAGATACCGACGGGGGGCGTCGGCATCTGTAAGGAGGGTGTTATGAAGTAAGGAGTGTCTCTTTATCGGAGACAATTTCATCTTAACAGCCAATTGTTTCCAACGAGTGCTATTCTGGTGAATAAAGTGTTAAGGAGGGTTGGCAGAATTGAGGCTAACCTTCATGGAGGAAAGAAAATGAGACTGGAAGGAAAGCTTTTCAAGGGAAATCTGATGATCCGGGAGGCTGTTGCGACACGGGACGATCCCGAGCTGTCTTTTGTAAAGGAGCTGGAAACGGCGCTTGTTGACTTGTGCCATATTCTTGATATACCGATACCTTTGTGGCTTTCTAAAAATACACACGAGTTTGCAGCATTCCGTCAGACAATGTTTTTCAGCGACCAGTATACGGAAAAGGTACATTTCGACCGTTTTCAAATCAGACTGATATAAGAAATGCAGATAAGAGCCGGGTATAAACTGAACATGAAGGATAATATCAGGCGAATATAAGAAACGAATACAGAAAGGGACGTAAAATGACGGAATTTAATTTGGACCGCCAGGGAGACAGATTGTATACAATTGAGGATCTGTGTTCTGTTCTCCGGCGGCTTCTTGCCCCCGACGGCTGTCCGTGGGACCGGGCGCAGACGCATGAGTCGCTCAGAAGAAATATGATTGAGGAAGCCTATGAGGCGGTCGATGCCATTGATTCAGGAATTCCGGAACGCATGAAGGATGAACTGGGCGACGTACTGCTTCAGGTCACCCTCCACTCGGCAATGGCTGAACGTGACAAAGAATTCACTTTTACGGATGTAACGGATAATATCAGCAGGAAGCTCATCTCCCGGCATACACATGTATTCGGGAAAGACGAGGCAGACTCAGTTGATGACGTGATTTCAGTCTGGGATAAGAATAAAATGATCGAAAAGGGACACACATCCTTTTCCCAGACGTTGAAGGATGTTCCGCCGGGCCTTCCGGCTCTGATGCGAGCGGATAAACTTCAGAAGCGTGCCGCAAAAGCCGGCTTTGACTGGCCGGATGCCCAGGGCGCCCTTGCAAAAGTAACGGAGGAACTGGCCGAAATCGAAGATGCACTCTGTGCGAACGGAAAGCCGCTCTATGGCAGGCTAGGCGCAGAGACTGAGCGGTCCGTCTATGAACAGGTCGAATCTGAGATCGGCGATCTGTTTTTCGCTGCGGTTAATTATGCCAGGCTTCTGGGGATAGACCCTGAAGTTGCCCTTAACCGGTCAAATCAGAAATTCATACGGCGTTTCCACGGAGTCGAGACACTTGCGTCCGGTGCCGGTAAGACTTTGGACGGGATGAGCCTTGAAGAGATGGATCTGCTTTGGGACGCTGTCAAAGAGGAAGAAAGAAACGGGGTGAGGTGAGCATGCGGCTTGATAAATTTCTGAAAGTATCCCGCGTAGTAAAAAGAAGGACCGTTGCCAATGAAGTCTGTGCTGCAGGGCGGGTCTCCATTAACGGTCGCGCGGCCAAACCCGGTGCAGAGGTAAAGGCCGGCGATATCCTGGAAATTACATTTGGAACCGGTAAGACACGGATCAGGGTGCTTGGCATACAGGAAACCGTACGCAAAGAAAAAGCTTCCGAGATGTATGAGATCCTTTCCGGGCAGGAAGTGGAATGATGCAGTTTCAGGTCCTGATAGATTAGATACTACTGCTTCTTAATGAAATTCATTTACAAATATTACTCGTTTATTACACAGCGGTTACATATTCTCGAAAACCGAACAAAACGGGGTTATATTCATCTGTTAAAGCCGAAAGCACGTTGAACCAAAACGGATATCCCGATACAATATTAAGTAGTTATCGGGAATTGCGGTTCTCAAAATGAATGTGCATAGGGGACTTGTGTGGGCAGAAACAGTAAAAAAGACAAACGTATTAAATACAGCAAAGGCGAAGGTGGATCATCTGCCATGCGTGTAATTGTCGTATTGTTTTTTCTTATTCTTTTTGTAGTAGGGGCTTCTATGTTTTTTAATCAAAAATCCGCATTGGACCGTGTTACATCACGGTCGGAATCTCTAGCTGAAAAAGAAGCAGCGGCCAGCATAGAGAATGAAGAAGCCAAGGCGCTGATGAAAAAAGTAGGTACAGATACATTTACGGAAGAAATGGCCAGAAACGAACTTGGCATGGTTATGCCGGGCGAGACTGTTTACGAGACACAGAATTAACTGCGTCAGAATTCATGACGTGCACGCATCGCTTTTGACAGGGTCACATCATCGGCAAATTCCAGATCAGAACCCATTGGAAGTCCCGAGGCAATACGCGTAACGCGGATGCCGGAGGGCTTTAACAGTCTTGCTATATACATCGCAGTTGCTTCACCCTCTGCGGTCTGATTGGTGGCGATGATAACCTCCCGTACAGCGCTGTTGCCCTGCAGGCGCGTTATCAGCTCTTTGAGCTTGATCTGGTCAAGCCCTATATTGTGCATCGGTGAATAGACGCCGTGCAGTACATGATAAAGGCCCTGATAATCCCGCATACGCTCCATGGTAGCAACATCCCTTGGATTTTCGACAACACAAATGGTTGTGCTGTCCCGATGTGAATCCGCACAGATATCACAGGGATCCTTATCGGTAAAATTCTGGCATACGGAACAAAGACGCGTAGTTTCCCGTGCATCCGTGAGTGCGTGTGCCAAATCTTCCACCTGATCGGTAGGAAGGGACAGAATATGAAAAGCCAGTCGCTGTGCTGACTTGTGACCAATCCCCGGCAGTTTGCCAAGCTCGGAAATGAGTTTGGCTACCGAGGGAGAATACCTTGCCATAAAATATCTCCTGAAATCAGAAGGGCATTTTAACGCCGCCGGTTACGTCGCCCATTTTTGCTGCTGAGAATTCTTCCAGCTTTCTTGTGGCCTCATTGCATGCTGCAATAATCAGATCCTGCAGCATTTCAACGTCTTCAGGGTCAACGGCCTTAGGATCAATGGTCAGAGACTTGAGAACATGATTTCCATCAATCGTTACTTTCACAACTCCGCCGCCCGAGGTTGCGTCGATCGTTGAATTTTTGATTTCTTCCTGAACCCGCTCAACGTCCCGCTGCATCTTTTGCGCCTGCTGAAGCAGCTGTCCCATGTTTCCTCCGCCCATACCCGGCATACCGCCACGAAATCCACCTTTAGCCATTTTAAATATCCTCCTCGATTTGTCATACCCGCTGGGGGTGTGCATGCAATTAATAATTACAAATTATCCAATGTCTCAACAGGTATTCCGGTTGCTTCAGAAAAGGCCAGCATTTGTGCAACCCAGTCAGGCTGTTCACCTGCCTTCTTTTCTGATTCCTGCCTTTTATCCTCAGGATTCAAAAGCATATCCCTCACAGATTCCATTTGCACTTCTACAGAAGAAATACCGGAAATGACAGTCAGGATATCCTTACTGATTTTCTTATAATCCGCTCTGCCTGTCAAACTATTTGCATAGCCCTGCATGGAATCCGGAAAAACAATGTAAAAAACATGGTTTTTTATATAGAAACCCGCCTTCTTCAGCTGAAGGGAATCGGAAAAAATGGTATCTTCCCATTTGTGCAGGAGCAGGGCCCAGGATTCCTCAAGTGGAAGTGTCCTGGAGTTATCTGCTGATTCCGGCTCAGGCAGTATCTCTCTGGTATCAGCCAAGGGACCGGACACCGCCTGCAAGGGGGTGGCTTCCGGCGGAACGGAATCCTGTGACGGTATTTCAAAAGGGGGGGGAGGAAGATATGTATCTTCCTCCGGCGGAGCCTGAAGATTCGCTTCCATCGGCGAGAGCTGCCTGGTAAGAGGAGAAGGAGATGCCGCTTCCTGCGAAGGAATCTCGCTTCGCACCGGGACGGCCCTGAACATATCTTCAAACGGCGGCGGCGGCATATAGGCTCGACTTCTGGTCCCGGCTGATTCATCAGCCTTTTTCACATCAGGCGACGGTGAAGGGACGTTGTGAAAATTAATTTCCTGGCTGGTCGGCAAACCTTCGTCCGGTACATCGACCGGTACTTCCGGTATTTCCGGTATTTCCGGTACTTCGACCGGTACCTTATCAGGTATGACTGCAGCGGCGGCTTCAACCTGCGTCTTGGCAGGTGCCTCGACAGGTGCAGCCGGTACGAAAGTGCCTGCAGAAACCGGCGCAGCGGCCGGTACGAAAGCGCCTGCAGGACGGGAAGGTGCCGAAGCGGCGGCAGGTAATGCGGACAGCATACCGGGAATTCCTGCGGCACGCTGTCCTGCACTGAAACTAAGAAGCGCAATTTCAAAAGATGTCCTCATATCAGGTGACCATTTGAGCTCCGATACAAGGCCCGAGAGTCTGGTAATGGCGAAAACCAGGCTTTCAGCAGGTATTCTGCCCGCAAGTTCCTGCATACGTGCCATGGAATCTGAGGTCGCCTGCACAAGATTTTCAGGATCCGGCGTTACACGGATAACCATAAGGTCACGGAAATAGTGGGCAAGATCAAGAGTAAACCGGATCATATCCCGTCCATCCATGACTAACTGTTCTGTAAGAGTCACGATTCCCGATGCGTCGCCGGTGAGAAGGGCACTGGCCATTGCATACAGAAAGGCATCATCAACAACCCCGGTTATTCGAAGCACATCATCACGGGTAATTCGACGCGAGATGCCCGTGCTGACCTGATCAAGCAGTGAGATGGCATCACGCAGCGCACCGTCCGACAAATTCGATATGGTAACGAGGGCATCATGATCAATTACTGTCTGCTGTGCATCAGCAATCTCCTGAAGGCGCAGGACCATACTCTCAGTGGGGATACGCCTGAAATCATATCTCTGGCAGCGGGAAATGATCGTTGCGGGGATACGGTGAGGTTCTGTAGTCGCTAAAATGAAAACTGCATGCGCAGGCGGTTCCTCAAGAGTTTTCAGAAGAGCATTGAAGGCGCCCCCTGAAAGCATGTGGACCTCGTCAATTATATAAACCTTATATTTTGCGCGTGACGGCAGAAACATAACTTCATCACATATCCTGCGGATGTTATCGACGCTGTTATTGGATGCCGCATCCATTTCGATGACATCCATGAGCGTATTATCAAGTATTCCGCGGCAGATTTCACATTCATTGCATGGATTTCCGTTGCGGGGGGAAAGACAGTTGATTGCACGTGAAAATATCTTGGCGATCGATGTCTTTCCTGTGCCCCGGGTTCCGCAAAAGAGATATGCGTGTCCGATCTGACCTGTAATGACGGATTGCCGGAGCGCCGCAACAGCGTGTTTCTGCTCAACGATCTCATCAAAGGTAACAGGCCGAAACTGTCGATACAGTGCCATATGTCCCATAGACTTCGAATCCTCCTGAAAAGAAGCCTCCCCAAAACGGAAAGGCTATCGAATAAAAAAAACGTCCAACCTGGACTACAGTTGGGGCAGGCAGCCCCGCGGCACATATGAGGGACCGCTTACTGCTGCTTCCTTCCGGACCTGACAGGGTTCACGGGTCACATCGCACGGGACCCACCGCCAACTGTAGACCAGATGGGACGTGATATAAAAATGTGAATCAATTATAACACAAAAAGGATAAACGTGCGTTACGAGTTAACTACTGAAGTTTAGAGTGACTGGATCATTTGATATTTCAGGAGTAACTGCCGTGCAGATATGCATATACCAGATCCCCGAGCTGCTGCTGGAGCAGTCTTCCCGCAGCAGGATCCGCGCTTTCTGCCGTTACACACAGGACATAAGGCTCCTCCGCAAAAATGAGTGCGACATCCGTCTCGGATTTGAAGCTGGTGTCGCTTCCTGTCTTGTGGCAGACAAGGATGTCGGAAGACAAATTGCCGGCTATGCCCCAGTCGGAGGAGGAATGGGCCAGATCATTAAACAGGGGTTGGTATTTATCAGGATAAGCTAAATACATCTTGTAAAAATACTCCATATATTTTGCCAGATCCTGCGGGCTCGTACGGTTCATACCGGTTTGCTGGACATTGGCATAATCTGTATATGTTGTTTTTGTACGGTAATCTACAATATCGCTGATTAGTTTTATGCTGCTGTTAACTACATCAATGCCGCCAAGCCTTCGAAGAATCATCGATGTTGCCGTATTGTCCCCGATTGTCATGGACAGATTCGAAAGCTCCCGAAGGTAATGCTGTGATCCTAGAGGTGTAGTCTGGATTGTACCTGTCCCACCTATGGTATCGGAAGATTCGTATGTCATAATTTCGGAAAGCGACAGCCCTCCGGTCCTTTCCTGGTCATACAGCATAATGTTTATCGGCAGATTGACTGCACTGCCGATAACATACGGAACCGTATCGTCATATCCGAATTCTTCACCGTTTTTAAGATTGATGTAATAGAACCCGCACCGGACTCCTGTCTGCTGGTCTATCAGCGCCTGTACGCTTTTTTGAAGCTGGTGGAAAGCGGAATCGCGTACTTTATGTGTCGTTGTCTGGAGAGCCTTGCTGTTCGGAATATAGACATTCATTTCAGGAGCAGGCGACACCGCTGCCGTACTTGCGGGGGGAGTCGGAGTCACGGTACCTGTCCCCGAAGAGATATCTGATGCGGAAGTCCCGTCAGGCTCGTCTGTCTGTGTGGGAGTAGCGGCCGGTGCAGTCGTCTCCTCCTGCACGGATGAAGATTCGACGATGCCGGAGTTTTCTGAAGTCTCAGCCTGGGATGTTGAAGCAGCAGCAGATTCAGACGGGAAAAGCTGATCCGCCTCCTGCTTCATTGTAAGAACCTGTATAACCAGAATAGCACCAAGCAGCAGAAGGATGATTGCACTCAACAGAATAATCTGCCGGATCTGACGCTTTTTCTGTACTTTCCTTGCTTCGGAGATAGAAAATGTGACAGGATTTTTCATTATACTGATTTTTTCCTTTCAAGGGTCGGACTCAGAAGAGTCCTTCTATGACTCCGTTGGCATCAATGTCGATGTCAACAGCTGCTGGACGGGGCGGAAGCCCCGGCATTGTCATGATGTTGCCGGTAAGGATAACGAGGTATCCGGCGCCGGCAGACAGCCATACATCACGTACTGTGAGGGTAAATCCTTTCGGACAACCCAGGCTTTTCTGATTGTCGGACAGGGAATACTGCGTCTTGGCTATACAGACAGGCAGATTTCCATAACCGGCTTTTTCAAAAGAGCGAATTTTAACACGGGCTTCCGGAAGGATATCTACACATGCTGCGCCGTAAATACCGTAGGCAATGGATTCAATTTTGCTCTCGGTTGAATCATTCAGGCCGTACATATAGTGAGGGACGCTTATTTCATCGGGATCCTCAAGAATGGAGAGAACTTCGCCTGCCAGTTCCGCGCCTCCGGCACCGCCTTTGGAGAAAATCTCGGCAGGGGCGAAACGAACGCCTTTTGCATGGCAGAGATCACGAAGGAGAGACAGTTCCTCCTGTGTGTCGGTATGGAAACGATTACTCGCCACAACACACGGTACACCGAATGACTGCATATTTTCGATATGCTTCTCCAGGTTGGGAAAGCCGGCTTTGACAGCCTCCGGATTTGGAATGGACAAATCTGCTTTGGGTATGCCGGCATTGTGTTTGAGTGAACGGATGGTTGCGACAATTACGACCGCACTTGGCCATATCCTGGCAGTCCTGCATTTGATGTCAAGAAATTTCTCTGCGCCCAGGTCAGCACCGAAGCCGGCCTCCGTGATTACGATATCTGCGAGCTTCAACGCCATTTTGGTTGCGATGATACTGTTGCATCCATGAGATATATTGGCAAACGGTCCGCCGTGAATGAGTACCGGTGTATGCTCGATCGTCTGCACCAGATTGGGGCAGACTGCATCTTTGAGCAGAACGGCCATAGCCCCCTGTGCATGCAGCTGTCCGGCGATTACAAGATTGCCGTCGAGATCATAGGCTACGGTAATCTTCGCCAGCCGATTTTTCAAATCATCCATATCGGATGCCAGGCACAAAATAGCCATTACCTCTGAAGCCGCCGTAATAGTAAAGGCGTCCTGCCGCTCCACTCCATTGAACCCGCTGCCTACGCCAACCTGCGTATGCCTGAGTACGCGGTCATTCATATCAAGGCAGCGCTTCCATAGGACCCTGTCCTTGTTGATCCGCAGTGTATTGCCCTGGTATAAATGATTATCAATAAGTGCAGCCAATAAATTATTGGCTGATGTAACTGCATGCATGTCGCCTGTGAAATGAAGGTTAATGTCATCCATCGGAAGTACCTGGGAATAACCGCCTCCTGCCGCTCCGCCCTTCACTCCGAAAACAGGACCGAGGGAAGGCTCTCGCAGGGCAAGGATGGTTTTTTTGCCAAGAAGGGAAAGAGCCTGTCCGAGGCCTATGCTCATTGTTGTTTTACCTTCGCCGGCGGGTGTGGGGTTCATCGCGGTGACAAGTATCAGCTTGCCGTCCGGAAGATCTGCACGTTCCTTCAGTAAGGAGAGGGGCAGTTTAGCCTTATACCGGCCATAATAATCCAGTCCCTCCTCAGTGATTTGGAGTTTTCGGGCGACTTCCTTAATCGGAAGCATTTCGGCATTTCGAGCTATTTCAATATCGCTGAACATTGTTTATGGTACCTTCCCCTCTTTGGATCTTTTCGTGCATATATGTCATGTGTAATTGTAACTGTTTTCGGAGGTTTCCGTATGGTTTGCCACAGAAAAACCACAATATTTGGAGGTTTTTGTTCACTATGACCACAAGTGCTAGTGTTCACGTTGACAAAAGTCAAATCCTTTGATATAATTCTGTACCAGTAGCTATGTCAGATTGCACTTATAAATTCATAGTATAGGGCATGAGCGGATGTCCGGCAAGTATCAGACTTATGACTTATGTTATTGACATGATTTTCATTATCCGGCTCGCTTTTTTAGACGGTATATAAGATCAGAATAATCACAGGCAACAATTTAACAAGTACGGAGGTGCGGAACGTGATTGTAAAAACAGACTTAGACGCATGCAAGCGTGATCTTGAGAATTTTATCGGCAGGAAGATTCGCCTTACATCAAATGGAGGCAGAAAACGCACGATTATACACGAAGGCATTTTGGATCATTGCTATCCGAATGTTTTTACAGTGCGATGCAGCCGCAGGGAATCAGAATCGTATCAGGAGATTATTTCATACAGTTATGTTGATATCCTGACAAAGGTAGTTGAAGTAGCCGCTGTATCTGCCGCGGTAGTGAGTGCAGGCTGAGACTCCTGCATTTTTGTATGATTTTTGTATCGGATAGATGATAGAATGAAAACCATCTGCACAGTTGTTGTGCAGATGGTTTTTCCGTTTGGAGGAGATGAATCAAATGGCACTTTATCATGAACGAATTGCGGCGAATGCCAAGATAAATTTATTCCTTCGGGTCTGCGGAAAAAGACAGGATGGATATCATCTCCTGTCGACGCTGATGCAGTCCGTCTCTCTTTGTGATTACGTAACTGTTGACTGCTCTGATGCTGCAGCTGCTGACGGGTTCAAACCAGGAATATCACTTATTACAAATGCTGAGAGTATTCCGTGCGATTCGAGAAATACGGCATACAAAGCCGCGCGGATATTTCTGAATTCCCTTGGGCGGCAAAATGTGTCCGTCCGGATTGATATTCAGAAGGAAATTCCCGCGCAGGCCGGCATGGCAGGAGGGAGCACCGACGCGGCAGCCGTCCTGAATGCCCTGAACCGCATTTTCCCGGACGCAGCCAGCAGGGAAGACATCCTTTCCATGGCGGCGCGCATCGGCGCTGACGTGCCCTTCTGCCTGTCGGGAGGCACACAGTTGTGTGAAGGGATCGGTAATGTCCTTACGCCTGTAACGCCTTTACAGGGACTTCTGCTCCTGCTTATTAAACCGATACCCAGTATTCCTACTCCGTGGGCATTCGCCATGTACGACAGTTTGCCCGGCACACATACCTGTTCACCGGATACCGATGATGCCTTTTTGCATCTGCTGAATCCGCCCGTCGGGGTAAGCCCGCTGCAGCGAATCAGGGATTCCGCTTTCTACCTCTATAATGACCTGGAAAGAGTGGCAGAGCATGAGTATCCGGTTCTTGCCGGAATTCGGGAATACCTGCTGTCCCAGGGGGCAGTTGCGGCAAGGATGAGCGGATCCGGCAGTACTGTTTACGGAATTTTCCCGGATGAAAAGACGCGCAGTTCGGCGTTTGAGAATGCTGAAGCTTTTCGAAGGGAAGGCTGCTTTATACGAATGGCGGAGACAATTTAGAATATAAAAACGGAGCCTGTATTGGCTCCGCTTTTTGTTTTGTGATTATATGTATTGAATACCGACATTCATCTTCCTTCATTCATCTTCCTTATGCACCCAGGTAAGCTTTCTTCACCAGGTCATTTTCCAGAAGATCACTCGATTGACCTGTCATCACAACGCGTCCGGTCTCGAGAACATATGCACGGTCCGAGATGGAAAGTGCCATCTTTGCATTCTGCTCAACCAGCAAAATGGTAACGCCGGACTTGTTGACTTCCTTTATGATTTCGAAAATTTCTTTTACCAGGATGGGTGCCAATCCCATGGAAGGTTCGTCAAGAAGAAGCATTTTCGGCCGGGACATGAGTGCACGGCCGATGGCAAGCATTTGCTGCTCGCCTCCGGAGAGTGTTCCTCCCAGCTGCTTTTTTCTTTCAAGCAGGCGGGGAAAACGGGCATAAACAGCCTTGCGGTCCGCATCCAGACTCTCTTTTGTGTCTTTAACGGCGAACGCACCCATCTGTAGATTCTCTTTAACAGTCAATCCGGAAAATATGCGGCGTCCTTCCGGTACCTGGGCAAGTCCCAGCTTCAGAATATTGTGTGCCTCCGTCTCAAGAAGATTGTGACCGAGGAATGTTATTTCACCGCTTCTGGGCTTAAGAAGACCTGAAACTGCTTGCAGCGTCGTTGTTTTACCTGCGCCGTTCGCACCGATCAGGGATACGATCTCACCCTCTTGTACAGAAATAGAGATGTTCTTGATGGCATGGATTCCACCGTAATATACATTCAAATCCTTAATTTCCAGCATGTTGTAACCTCATTTCCCTTATGTGCCCAGGTAGGCTGCAATAACCTTAGGGTCGTTAACAATCTCACCGGGCAATCCGGATGCGATAATCTGCCCGTAATCAAGGACGATAATGCGCTCACAGATACCAAGTACCAGACTCATGTCATGCTCAATCAGCAGAATGGTAATACCGAATTGCTTCCTGACAAGTGAAATCGTGTTCATAAGTTCATTGGTTTCGGTAGGATTCATTCCGGCCGCAGGTTCATCCAGAAGCAGGACCTTCGGATCGGTTGCCAATGCACGTGCGATTTCAAGCTTGCGCTGTTTGCCGTAAGGTAAGTTGTCAGCCAGCGTGTCGGCGTACATTTCCAGTCCGAAAACGGAAAGAATACTCATAGCCTTCTCTTTCACTGCCAGTTCTTCACGCCAGTACCCGGGAAGACGGAACATACCGCCCAGAAGGGAGTAACGCATCTGGAAATTGCAGGCGATAGTTACGTTGTCCAAAACACTCAAGTGCTTGAAAAGCCTTATATTCTGAAAGGTTCTGGCAATTCCCATTTTGACCAGCTGGTCCGGTCTTTTCCTGTGAACATTTTTACCTTGCAGAGTAATCGTTCCTTCGGTCGGCTGGTATACGCCCGTGAGCAGATTGAAGATTGTCGTTTTACCTGCGCCGTTCGGACCGATCAAGCCTACCAGTTCGCCTTCCGTAAGATCAATGTCAAAATTGGAAACGGCTTTCAGGCCGCCGAACGAAATCCCTAGATTTTTTGTGATAAGTACTGATTCCATTGCCATCAATCCTCCGTTTCCTTGTTGTTGCGACTGCGAAGAGCAGCAAACGGTTTTCTCTTCCCCTTGAAGACATCAACCCAATACGTAATGGCACGCGTCAGAGAGAATTCATATCTTCCGAAAATTCCCGATGGCTTGAAGATCATAATGAGAATTAATGCGATTGAATAAACCAACATACGGTAGTTTTCGAAATCGCGGAGAAGTTCCGGCAGGATAGTCAGCAGAATGGCTGCAACAATGGAACCGGTGAAGCTTCCAAGACCGCCGAGGACAACAATGATGATAATCTCAACCGACTTCGAAAAATTGAAGTTCTTCGCGCCGAGAATGCCTATATAGTGGGCATATACGCCGCCGGCCACGCCTGCAAAAAATGCTGCAATCGTAAAAGCCATCGTGCGGTAATACGTGTTATTGATACCGGCTGCCTCGGAAGCAATATCATCTTCCCGGATTGACAAAATGGCACGTCCGTGGCGGGATCTCATAAGTGCTGTCAAAAGGCCGACGGAAATGATACAGATACCGCTGGCAACAGGAAGGGTCGAAAATTGCTCAATGCTCCGCAGGCCCTGGGCACCGCCGGTAAACTGCATATTCTCGATAATGGCGCGTATGATTTCGCCGAATCCAAGGGTAATGATTGCCAGGTAATCGCCTTTAAGGCGAAGCGCCGGAAGACCGATAATAAAACCGAATACGGCGGCCAGAAGACCTCCGAGGATCAGACCCCCAAAGTATCCAAGGTAACCGGCTGCACCTGACAAATCCAGCCATTTGGTAAAGAGGGCGGCGGTATATGCGCCGATTGACATAAATCCTGCATGACCAAGGGCAATCTGCCCCAGGCAGCCTGTCGTCAGATTCAAGCTGACAGCGAGCATTATATTAATACAGACAAGTACCAGGATACCGCTGTAGTATCTGCTCAGTACGCCTGATTCGCTCAGATAAACCATTGTCCCATATAAAAGCATCACAGCAATCAGATTGACCGCATAACTTTTAAGTGTTTTTTTCGTCATGTCTGATCACCTACACTTTCTCTTTGGTGTTCTTGCCGAGAATGCCTGACGGCTTAACCAGCAGAACAACAATCAAGATGCCGAAAACGACAGCATCTGCAAGCTGTGAATTAATATAAGCTTTGGTCAGGCTCTCGGCAACACCCATAATAAGTCCGCCGATAATAGCCCCGGGGATAATTCCTATTCCGCCGAGTACAGCCGCGATGAAGGCTTTAAGTCCGAGCATGGATCCCATCATCGGTTCAACAAGAGGATATGTGGATGAATAAAAAACCGAGCCAAATGCCGCAAGGCCGGACCCGATTGCAAAAGTCAAAGAAATGGTGCGGTTGACATTGATTCCCATGAGCTTTGCTGCGCCGAAATCTTCTGACACGGCACGCATAGCGCGCCCGGTCTTGGAGTTCTTCACAAAGAACTGGATGGCAACCATCAAACTGACAGACACAATAATGGTCAGGAGAGTATTAAATGTGAATTGGATTCCTCCGACCATAATGGGTTTTGTCGAGAAAATTCTTGGTACAGGGCGCGGATTGGGTGAGAAAACGAGCATTGCCAGGTTCTCAAGAAACAGGCTCATGCCGATAGCCGTAATAATGGAGCATAATCTGGGAGCGTTTCGAAGAGGGCGATACGCCACCGCTTCAATCATGAAACCGAGAAAAGCACAGAAAAGCACACTTGCAATAATGCACAGCCAGGAGGGAGCACCAAACGCAGCCAAAAGTGGAATTGTCGTAATGGCAACATACGAGCCGATCATTATAACGTCGCCGTGCGCGAAATTAATCAGCTTCACGATTCCGTACACCATTGTATACCCAAGCGCTACCAATGCATAAATACTGCCTATCTGCAGTCCGTTGATGAGTTGTTGGATAAAATCAACCATTCGTTTGTCCTCCAGTACAAGGAGGTCATCCAAAGTCCGGGCAGGAATGTTTTGCATATGCCCGCGCCCTGGATGACCTCACATGAACTATTTAATCACTTCTGATTTATTTGGGGGTAACTTTGTCAAAGAAGTTGTATTTGCCGTCTACGATACGGATAATTGTAACGCTCTTTACGGGGTCGCCTGATCCGGCATACTGAATCGTACCGGTCACGCCCTCGTACTTGATTGCAGCCATTGCCTTAATAAGTGCCTTTGAATCAGTGGATCCGGCAGTCTTAAGTACGTCAGCCATCATGTAAGCGGCATCGTATGCAAGAGCGGCCAGCGCATTAGGAGCTTCACCAAATTTGGCGGTGTAGTTCTTAACAAAAGCTTTAACTTTCTCGCTTGTATCCTGTACAGAATAGTGATTGGAGAAATAGACATCGTTCAAAACACTGATGTTGGAAGCGTCTACGGAAGTGAGAACGCCGTCCCAGCCGTCAGCACCGAGAATCGGAGCTGTAATGCCGGCTCCCCTTGCCTGTGTGGCAATCAGGGCATCTTTGGCATAATAATCAGGAACAAACAAAGCGTCGGGACTACTTGATGCGATCTTTGTCAGCTGTGATTTGAAATCCTTGTCATCAGCTCCGTATCCTTCATAATTAATAACGGTGAGACCAAGAGTCTCAGCCTGTGCTTTAAAGGAAGCGGCAAGGCCCTGTGAATAATCGTCTGAAGTATTGTAAAGGACAGCCACGGTCTTGGCCTTCAGGGAGTTCGCGGCAAAAGTCGCCATAGCGGCACCCTGGAAAGGATCAAGGAAACAAACGCGGAAGATGTTGCTGCCGGGCTTGGTAACATCGGGGGCAGAGGCAGTGGGAGTGAGCATCAGGATGCCGTCTTTTGCAGCAAGTTCTGCAACAGCAATCGAAGGCTTACTTGTGACATCGCCGAGAAGGGCAACCATTTTTTCATCCATGAGTTTGTTGTAGGCGTTGATAGCTTCGGAAGGATCACCCTTTTCGTCGTAGACCTTGTAATCAATCTGCTTTCCAAGAACTCCGCCTGCAGCGTTGATCTCATCAAAAGCCATAGTAGCGGCATTTTTAACCGAATTGCCGTATACAGCAATTTCTCCGGTTAATGGAGCCAGACCGCCGATAAGGATCTTGCCGGAGTCTTTTTTTGCACAGCCGGAAACAGCTGCAAGGGATGACAGCATAAATACGGCTGCCATTAGAAGTGCCAGTTTCTTCTTCATATTAGTACCTCCATACTAAAGTTGTATTTGCCCGGGATATGTCGTATCTTTAATGGGGGAAACCTTTCATTCCGGACAATTGAAAAGTTATAGATAGTATATCAGCGCTTTCAAAACAAGTCTACAATGAATCCAAATTGCGGGCACTGAAAAAATGAAAGTTTTAGCATGTCAAATTGCATTTTGGTGATTTCTATCTTTCCAAAAGGCTAAAAGAACCCGGTGTTGACAGATTGCAGGGTTCGCCTGTATAATTCTATCGCTATTCATGTCACCATGGACGAGTGATGTGCGAGTACACAAAGTCCGTAACAATGGAGGAATAACCTATATGAAGATGACATATCAGCCTAAAAAACGCCACAGAGCGATGGAGCACGGTTTTAGAAAAAGAATGAAGACAGCATCCGGAAGAGATGTTCTCAGAAGAAGAAGACTAAAGGGAAGAAAGAGCCTTACAGCGTAAGGACCACCCTTGTGGTCCTTCTTTTTACTCTTGCTTTCAGACGGACTTTGCTGCGCAGAGCGATTTTTGTTTACTCTTTTTCGAAAAGAGAGGGAGTTGTGACAGCCTTTGAAGACAACTGAACCGCTTCGTTTCAACTATGAATTCGCGCGCGTATACAAGCGCGGCGTTTACACATCCGGTCGTTGTCTTGTGCTGCATGCGTTTCCAAGGACTTCATACGTCAGAAGAGGTCGTGTGCCGGTTCCCCAGAGTGTTAACAGACTCGGGGTTACCAGCAGCCGGAAGATTCGCGGCGCTGTGAAGCGAAACCGGGTGAAGCGACTGCTTAGGGAGAACTACCGGCTGCTGGAGCCGGAGCTCAGGGGCGGCTATGATCTGATTCTTATGATGAAAGATCTGGACCCTCTTCCTGATTATTCTCAGATTGAAAAGGAAATGAGAAGTCTTTTTAAGCGGGCCGGGTTGATTAGAGCAGGTGAATCAACGTGATGAGACGATTTTTAATCTGGCTTATTCGCGGATACAGGAGATTTATCTCTCCCCAGCTGCCGCCGTCCTGCAAGTACCTGCCGACTTGTTCGCAATATGCGATGGATGCTGTTGCGAAATACGGAGCTTTACGCGGGTCCCTGATGGCTGTATGGCGCATACTCCGCTGCAACCCTTTCAGTAAGGGCGGTTATGACCCCGTTAAATAGTATTCAGGCTACATAACATCAGTCTACTTATGATATACTGCTAATCAGTTATTTTCAGACGAAAGTCTGTCAAATGTAAGGAGTAACGAATGGATTTTTTCGCTGTTTCCCCGTTTTTGAGTCTTGCATTTAACCCGCTGGACCCGCTCAACACGCTTTTTGGCTGGATGACCCGTGTTTTTTACGAGTTCTTCGGAAGCTATGGTATTGCAATCATTGTTTTGACCATTGTAATAAGAGGAATCCTTATTCCCCTTAATGTGCGTTCGCAAAAATCAATGATCAAGCAGCAGGCCCTGGGCTCGCAGCAGGCAGAGATTAAGCGCAAGTATCCGAATGATAAACAGAAGCAGCAGGAAGAAATGACAAAGCTGATGAGTCAAAACGGAGTCTCCTCTTTGGGCGGATGTGTTTTGCCTTTTGTTCAGATGCTTTTTCTCTTTCCTCTTTTCTACGTTGTACGCGGACCGCTTCGCTATATCACCCAGGTCTCTACAGATAATCTTACTAAATTAGGCGATTTTCTTGGTCCTATCGCAAATGGCGGCAAAGGAGTCTTGAACGCAGGGGAAGTATCCCAGGTACTGTCCAACAATATTCCGATTATCCGCGAATTCCAGAAGAATCCCCAGTTGATTCAGGAGGCTGTCGGTACTGCCGGTAAAGGCATTTTCAAATTGGGGCAAATGATTGATATGAACTTCATGGGGCTCAACCTTGCTCTTACTCCCAGTTATAACCCGAGTGTTATATTGGGTGCGGAGCGCGCCCAATATCTGCCTCTTCTTATCATTCCTGTACTGGTTCTTCTGACAACCCTGCTTCAGATGCGTATCACAAATATTCTGAAGCCGAATTATAAAGCAGACAAGGATGCCAAAGAACGTGCCAAGCTGAACCCTGCCCGTAAGGATCAGGTTCCGGAAAACAGCATGGAGAACACCATGAAAATGATGTTCTGGCTGATGCCGGTGATCATGCTTGTTACAACGTTTACATTCCCTTCGGCCATGGGTTTCTACTGGCTCGTCGGTAACATCATGCAGATTATCCAGCTTGTTATTGTATATCTTTTGTTCACAAAGCCGCTTGAAGAAAAGAAAGCGGAGATGGCGATCCTTAAGGCCCATGCCTTCTCCAAAGCTGCCCAGGTTACTGAGGTCGAATCTGAAGTGACTATTAACGGTAAGTCCGGCTCTTCGAAACGCTATTCAAAGAGCTCCGCTAAATACGGCAAAAAATCCAAATGAGAGTGACAAACGCTGGATTGCGTTTCAAAGATACAGGGAGGCGTGAATATGGAAAAATCAGTTACAAAGACCGCCAAAACGGTCGAAGAAGCTATCGCCCTTGCAATTGAGGAGCTTGGTGTTTCTGAAGATGATGCAGTAGTAGAAATTATTGACGAAGGAGCCGCAGGCGGCTTCCTGGGACTTGGCAAGAAAATGGCAACGGTCAAGGTTACTGCTTCTGATATCGAAGAAGAAGAGGAAGCTGTATATTACGGTGATGATGAAGCATTTGAAGGTGATGCCGTAAGTGAGTCTGAAGATCAGGCGGTATCCTTTGTTGCTGAGATTCTTTCCGGTATCGGTATTCACGGCAAACTGGATTCCTACCGTGAAGGTGATACCATCTTTATCCGGGTTACCGGTCAGGATTGCGGTGCCGCTATCGGCCGGCACGGCGAGACTCTTGATGCGATTTCTTACCTTACTTCCCTTGTGGCCAACAAATACAGTGAGGAACATATTCGAGTTTCACTGGATATCGGCGGGTATAAGAAGCGCCGAGAAGCAATGCTCATTTCCATGGCGCAGAAGGCTGCATCCCGTGCAGCGAGATCCGGCCGTGCAGTCGCACTTGAAGCAATGAATCCTGCAGAGAGACGTATTGTGCATTCGGCCCTGCAGACTTTTTCCGGAATTACAACACACAGCGAAGGCGAAGAGCCGGACCGCAAAGTTATTGTTGTTCCCACAAGGGGACCTGTTTCATCAGGCCATGCCGCATCGGGCCAGGCAGCCGATAAGATGGAATCTGCTGAGCCGATGGAATCTGCCGAACCGATGGAATCTGCCGAACCTTTGGGATCACAGGAGTAAGGACCGTGTCTTCTGATCGACCATATTGTGCTTGTGCAACACCGCCCGGTGTCAGCGGCCTTGCCGTTATACGCATGGCTGGAACCGGATCGGCTGAAGTAATGGATCTTGTTTTTCGTATCATACGGAGTGCAGATAATGCTGCATCCGTTAAGGATATGCGCGGATATACCGCGGCTTTCGGCAGCCTGTACGATCCTCTCGACGGACATGTAATCGACGAGGTTATTTGCACCCGTTTTATTGCCCCGCATTCCTATACGGGGGAAGACAGTGTTGAAATCTCCTGCCACGGCGGCTCCGCTGTACGTCAGGAGATTCTTCGCGTTTTGCTGGAAAACGGGGCAAGGTCTGCAGAACCAGGAGAATTTACCCGCACGGCTTTTCTTTCCGGCAAGATAGATTTGTCCCAGGCTGAGGCTGTTATGGACGTCATTGCAGCGGATTCAAAGCTCGCTTTGGATGCGGCGGAACGCCAGCTGGCGGGAGTCCTCAAGCAGAACATCCGAAGTATCTCGCAAGCCCTGTATATGAACTTTGCTGCATTGGAAATGATTGTTGAGTTCCCTGAACACGAAGATTCCCCCGAAAATACGGACGTAATCAGGGAGGCCCTTTCGAAGCAGCTGACAACCCTTTCCGATATAGCGGCTTCTTTTTCACAGGGCCGGATTTTGCGTGAAGGGATGACAGTCGTACTTTGCGGTGTGCCAAACAGCGGCAAATCGTCGCTTTTGAATCGCATGGCCGGGTATGACCGTGCGATTGTGACGGCAAGTCCCGGTACCACCAGGGATACTCTGGAAGTGTACTCATCTGTTGAGGGCATTCCGGTACGACTTGTCGATACGGCCGGACTTCGTGAAGCACAGGATGAGATTGAGATGCTTGGCGTTACAAGAGCCTATGCCGCCGTAAAAGAAGCAGATCTTCTCCTTTGGCTGTGTTCGCCCGACGGGGATGATTTAGAGGATGGCAGCGAGCTTTCCGGCGCACTTTCCGACTCAATGTCCCATAACGATATCGGCATTCTTGTAAGTAAGGCGGATCTTTTTGACAAAGAACATGCCCGGGATTTCATGAATTCCATCAAAGTCCGCATCGATGAATGGGGATTTTCAGAAAGAATCCGTTTTTTTCTCGTATTTTCCTCCGATACCGGTGAGGGTATTGAAACTCTCGGGAAAGAAATCCGGCAGCTTTATGATGAAAAAGGACAGGGGCAGATGTCCGGGGTACTCTTAACGAACAGCAGGCATTTTGAGAAAGTCAGGCTTGCAGCAGATACGCTTTCAGAGACGATTGCTGTCCTTGCCCGCGGGCAATCGGCAGATCTTGCATGTTCCCTGCTTCGCAGCACAATGGATGCTCTCGGAGAGATTACAGGGGATTCAGTGAACGAAGAATTGGTTCACACGATTTTTTCGCGGTTTTGCATAGGCAAATAGCGCACGGATTGTGTAAAAATAGAGGGTGGCATAACAAATGACAACGATTTCACAAGCACTTCAGAGAGACTACTCATACAGGGCAGGGAATTACGACGTAATTGTTGTCGGTGCCGGCCATGCCGGCTGTGAGGCGGCCCTGGCGTCAGCCAGGCAAGGCCTTTCAACGATACTTTTCACACTTAACCTGGATTCCCTTGCCAACATGCCGTGCAATCCAAGTATCGGAGGGACAGCAAAAGGCCAGCTCGTCCGTGAGATTGATGCGCTTGGCGGACAGATGGGTAAAACCGCCGACCTGACAGCGATACAGATGAGAATGCTGAACCGGTCCAAGGGACCTGCCGTCTTTTCACCGCGCGCCCAGATTGACCGCAGAAAATACAGCCAGCTGATGAAGTCCATTCTTGAAAAGGAAGAAAATTTATTCCTCAGGCAATCGGAGATTACGGAACTCCTGTGGGAAAAGGATGAATACGGCAAGCCTTCCGTCTGCGGTGCCATGACAAGGTCGGGAGCCGTCTATGAGGCATCTGCCGTTATTGTTTGTTCCGGAACGTATATGGAATCCAGGGTTATTATGGGTGAAGTCGTCTATGAGAGCGGACCCGACGGTTTGTTCCCTTCACATGGCCTTTCAAAGAGCCTTGCAGATGCCGGAATTCCTATTCAGCGTTTTAAAACAGGGACGCCGGTGAGATTAAATGCCCGTTATGTTGATTTTACACATATGGAAAGACAGGACGGAGAGACGGATATTCCTCCGTTTTCCTTTGAACATGAGATGAACGGTATGCATCCGCCGGAGAATCAGCTGCCCTGCTGGACAGTCTGGACAACTCCGGAGACCCGCAGGGTAATACAGGAAAATATGAACCGTTCACCGCTTTACAGCGGAGTTATTGAGGGGACAGGCCCCCGTTACTGTCCGTCCATCGAAGATAAATTTGTAAAATTCAAGGATAAGGAGAGGCATCAGGCTTTTATCGAACCGATGGGGGACGATACTTCTGAAATGTATCTCCAGGGAATGAGTACAAGCCTTCCCGAAGAAGTGCAGGTGCAGATCGTACGTTCCATGCCGGGAATGGAAAATGCTCATATTCAGCGCTCAGCCTATGCAATAGAATATGACTGCATCGATCCGACCTCGCTTTTCCCGTCCCTGGAATCCAGATGCCTGTCCGGATTGTTTACAGCCGGGCAGATCAACGGATCTTCCGGATATGAAGAAGCCGCTGCACAGGGTCTGATTGCAGGCATCAACGCCGGAAGGTATATCCTCGGTAAAACACCGCTCGTCCTGGACCGCTCTGAAGCATATATTGGTGTTCTGGTGGACGACCTGGTAACCAAAGGAACGGCGGAGCCGTACCGGATGATGACGTCCCGTGCTGAATACCGGCTTTTCCTTCGCCAGGACAATGCCGATGAGCGCCTGACGGAGCACGGTCACCGGATCGGCCTTATATCCGATGACAGATACAAGCGGTTTATTGCAAAGAAGGAAGCGATTGCCGCTGAGGAAATTCGCCTGCGTACAACGTATCTGCCCCCCTCTTTGATGCTTGCGTCTGTCCTTGATAACCTGAAAAGTACGATGCCGCCTTCCGGAGTCTCGCTGGCAGAGCTTCTGCGGCGTCCTGAAATTCATTATGCCGACCTTGAGCCGGTAGATGCGGGCCGGCCAGTACTGGGCAGGAGTATAACTTTTGTCGTGGAAGTTAACATCAAATACGAAGGCTATATACGCCTTGAAAAAGACAGGATCACAAAATTCAAGGCATTGGAGCACCGTTCCCTGCCGCAGGATATCCCATATGACGAAATATCGGGACTGCGTCTTGAGGCACGTCAGAAGCTTTCACGGCAGCAGCCGGTTTCAATAGGCCAGGCTTCAAGAATCTCCGGTGTGTCTCCTGCAGATATCGCAGTCCTTCTGGTGTACGTGGATGCGCGCAGGCGAAGGGAGGGGATCTTATGATGGAAGAAAAACGAATAAGTCCCGACCGCAGGAAAAAACCGGCAGTTTCCGGGGCCGCTAAAAATATGGTTTCTGAATTGCCTGCGAAAAAAACCGCGCCCGCAAAGGCAACTGCAAAAGCTACGGCAAAGGCAGCAGTTAAAGCACCGGAAAAAGCACCCGCGCGGGCTGCTGCAAAAGCTACGGCTAAGACAGCTGCTTTGCCGCCGTCCAATATTTCCGCCGTATTGCCGCCCAGGGCTTCCGCAGTGGATTCTTCCGCCTCAATCGCCGGACTCAAGCCCGTTCTCGCATCTGGTGCCAAGGAAATATCCGTGCCGCTCTCGGCGGAAAACATACGGGCGTTTTCTGAATATGCACGTCTTCTCAAAGAGTGGAATGAGAAGATGAACCTTACGAATATCACGGATGATAAGGGAATTGCCATTGTTCATTTTGTTGATTCCCTTACTCTGGTTTCACATCTTGAGGAAGAAACAGTCAAAAAAGGTAAAAAGAACCTTTCCCTGATTGATGTCGGGACAGGTGCGGGATTTCCGGGTATTCCCCTTAAAGTGGCGATGCCGTCGCTTGAGGTAACCCTGCTTGATTCGCTCAGGAAAAGAGTCGGATTCCTCGATGCAGTTTGCACGGCACTTGATTTGCAGGGAATTACAACGGTTCATTCCCGTGCGGAAGACGCCGGCCTGTCCAAACAGTACCGCGAGAAATTTGATGTCGCAACCGCCCGTGCCGTAGCGAAATTACCTGTTCTGTGTGAATACTGCCTTCCTTTTGTTAAAATCGGAGGGATTTTCCTGGCAATGAAGACGGATGTCGCCGAAGAAATCGAGGCATCAAAGAAAGCCATTGTAACTTTGGGCGGAACCCTGGAGACTCTTCATCAATTCACTCTTCCGGGGACGGATATAAAACGCTCCATTGTAGTAATCAGAAAAGTACGTGCAACACCTGCAAAATATCCGCGTCAGGCCGGAAAACCGGAGAAAGAACCTATCATATGACTGCACTTTATCTTGCCGTCCAGATGGCTATACTCATGTTCATCGGATTTTTCGCGCGAAAAAAGCGAATTGTCGAGGAAAAATTCTCGACTTCGCTCGCATCGTTCATCTTTAACTTTGTTTTCCCGTGCCTGGTAATTGATGCCATGCAGACAGAATACGATCCCACGCAGATTCTGAATTCCGCAGTCCTGATCGGAATAAGTATTTTCACAATGGCATTGATGTTTGGGCTTGGATATATCGTTAACCGGATCAGCAAAAAGAGCGATGATATGTCCCGTATCCTGCTGATCAATCTTATGTTCACAAATTTCACTTATATGGCTTTTCCCGTCATGGAATCTTTGTATGGGAATATGGGAAAATTCTATATTGCCGTCTATACCATTCCTGTTCGAATACTTTTCTATGTTCTGTCGCCTTTGATTTTTTCCCTTGGCAGGGACAAGACAATAAAGGTGAGTGGCCGGCAGATCGGAAAGTCCGCTTTACAGGCAGTTCTTTCGCCGCCGGTCCTGGCTGTGCCGATAGGTCTTCTGATCTATTTTTTCAGCATCAAAATTCCTTCGCCGATTGCCGCCGTGATCAAATCCCTTGCAAACGTTGCATCCCCGATGGGCATGGTACTGTGCGGAATCACACTGGCAGCCATACCGCTTTCAAAAATATGGAGGGATCAGCGTATCCTCCTGATTGCGGCCCTTCGTCTTTTGGCTGCGCCGGCGATTGCTGTCGGAATTTACGTGCTTGCGGACCGCTTTATGCATGTTGATCCGATCGTCGCAAAAGTCTCCATACTATATTGTGCGCTCCCGGCAGCTGCGACTACGACTGTTATGGCTATCAAGGCACAGGGGGACGCCACAAAGGCAGCGCAATGTGTGTTTATTACAACACTCCTTTCGGTTCTTACGCTGCCCGCATGGGCGTACCTGATTGATATTGTTGTTCACTGATATATGATTTCCGATATGCCTGAGCTTTGCCGCAGCCCTGCTGCCCGACGGGGATCATCCGATCAGATTGAAGTCAAGCGAATCGATGAGATCATAGGTATTCAGGCTGTATGCCTGAATTTCCGAGGAGCCGACAAGGAAAATTGTATCCTTGATCGTAATGCCTCTGAACAGCCCGTAACTTAGCAGGGTATCAATATCCTTGAAAAGGTAATCATGAGTCAGGTTGCCGTTGATATCATAATGCAGAAGCAGATAACCGTTGATATAATCTGTTCCATAGCTGCCCGAGGCAAGATCAAAACTGACGGGAAGCCCGATAAGCCCGCGTGCCTTATTCAAGAGAAGTGCCTTCGGGTTGTACTGGGCATCGGAGGATCCGAATGTTGTCCCGTATACGAGTGAAGATTTCATAACCGGATTTTCCGGGTCGGCAACATCAAATATGGCGATTTTCAGACCGGCCGGAATGACGCTGCCACCGCTTGTGTATGTGGCATTGCCTATAGCAAGGACTGTGTTGTCCCCGAGCATCTGAAGATAGTTACTGTATCCCGGGATTTTGAGTTTGCCGAGAACCGCAAGGTTAGCCGGATCAGATGCATCTATGACAAAGAACGGATCAACCTGCAGAAAAGTAACAAGGTAGATCCGATCCCCTGCAAAACGGGCAGAATAGATCTGCTCTCCGGGGGCAAGACCTGTAAGGCTTGAAATGACTGCCAGATTGCTGTCCAACACGATAATATTGTTTGATGTCACGGAATTCCATCCGCCTGATGTTGCTGCAATACGCAGGTTGCCCTGGTATTCGTCCATGGAATACTGGGTTAATAGTGTTCCGCTTATCGTTCCTGAAGCTTTTGCATCAAGAGTTCCGCCGGTGATGGAAAATGCCAGGATTTTTGTCTTGTACAAATCGTCCGGGGCCTGGCCTGCCGTATCCGGTTTGGATGATGATGCCGAAAAGTCCCCGTATGTCTGGTAATATATCTCATTCCAAACTGCAGCTGCAATATAAAGGGTATCCGGACTTGAATATACGATATTTCCCTGGCCGACTACGGCCTGTGTCCTGGCATCTTTACTGATATCTCTGGTATTGACGGCAGAAACTACTGTGAAAGTATCCGCGTAATTTGGATTAATGATGAAAATATCGGGTGCAGGGACTGTCGCCCAGTTATCAGGACCGTCGCTGGTCGACGGCATGAGATCTTCAGCACTCACCGTACCGTCATAATATAAATTTTGGGATGTAATCAGATAAACAGTATCATCAATTCTGCGTGAAGAGAGGTAATTCCCCTCCTGGAAAAAGGTCCGGATTTCTTTCGGCGCATAGGGATCGGACACGTCGTATGACTGAAGTATGGTATATCCCGCAGAAGGGTACATACCATTATATGACCCCGCTGCAGGTGCGGCTGCACCGACAGAAGAGGTATCGCCTGAAGGAGCTGCTGCAGCAGTGGAACCCGTATCCGGAACAGATACGGCAGAACCCGTTTTTGCAGCACCGGAAGTTACGGAACCGCCCTCCGCTGTATATGGATACACCGTATCATTTGATCCATAGGAATTGCTGATAAGGGAAAGGGTTTTTGAATCACTGTCATAAAAAATATCGATATAATTCTCGTAATATACTGTCAGGGAAAAATCAGGAAGCGCAGAACTGCCTGTTATTTTCGCAGCGACCTTCATGTCATGCGGATCCCGGACATCCAGGACAAACAAAGAAGCGTTGGAAATGCAATAGATATATTCGCCGTCATTTTTGATGATGTCCGCTTCGTCGACGCCTTCAACCTGGATATTTGTCTGTGAATAATCGGCTTTTCCGGCGACCGGAGCATCTCCCGAATACGCCGCAGCCGTTGTTGCGCCGGTTACAGCAGAGTCACCGTTGCTTTCCGGTGCAACTCCGTCGACAACGGATCCGGTTATTTTCTCCCCGAAAAAATTATAGCCGTCATTTTCAAGAGCCCAGTTCTTTTCGAGGACTGTCAGAATCGTCTCATAGTTGCTGCAATTATATATGGATCCATCGTGAAAACCGTTTGTGAGGGCATCCTTGGATTCCGTTGCGTGCGTTCCTTCGGATTCATTATCAGACATTGCATCAGCGGCGGACTGAAACGGTTCGTTTACAGGAGTAGCCTTGCCAGATGCAGCTTTCTGGTTTGCATTTCCGAACAGACGTGCGGTAAGGCTCATACCTGTTCCGCTTCCAAAAAAGATTCCGATACCGACCAGAATAACAAGGGAGCATACTGCGGCGGCTATTCTATAAAACTTTTTGTTTTTCGCAAATCGGGTCACCGGGTTTTCATGGGGATTCCTTTGACCTGCCGCCTTTTGCCTTGCACGGGAAATCAGGTTCGGGTCTGCATGGATTGTATCCAATTCCTTTTTGAATTTATCGCTGAACATTGGGTATCTCCTCTCCTTCCGTAAAAGGTGACAGTTTTTTTCTGGCACGGAACAGACGGCTGCGCACTGTACTCTCCGTGATTTTGAGTTGTGCGGCAATCTCGTCATTGCGCAGATCGAAATAATATCGCATCAGGATTACATCCTTATAACGGGTAGGGAGGGCGCGGACTGCGTGCAGAAGGGGGGATTCTGAGTCCAACCGTTCAATAATTGCATCCTCCCGCGTATCTGTCCTGCCTCTTTTCCTGCGCGGTGAGTAAGAAGCATCCGAAACTGCAGTATCCGATGCCGTGCGCTCGGTCCATTCCTCGTATGAGGTCACACGGGTGAACCAGGATGAGCGCAGATAATCACGGCAGACATTCCGGGCAATGGCCATAAGCCAAAAGCGTACCGGTGTTTCTCCCCGAAATGATTCTGCCCTGCAGCAAACTTTCACAAATACATCCTGAAAAGCGTCTTCGGCCATTGAACGTTTTCCAAGATATACGGTACAGACACGAAGAACATCATCGGCATATAGTAAAAAAAGCTGCTCAATATCCAATGGTTCCTGCTGCTGCGGCTGTGAGAGTCCAGGTGCACTGTCGTTTCCTGTATGCATCTAATCCACCCCTCTATTCATAAGACGATCCAGTCGGTCAAACTGTTGCAAAAAATAACGAAAAAGGAATGTTTTTCCTGAAATATTGTAATATCAGTTTCAATATAGCAGATATTACATGCCGGCAATCGTATTTTGATATTGGAAACCTGCCGAAGGCGGTCTGATTACCGGAAATCAAAAAAGAATATAATAAGTAGTAGTCGCGTACATGCGCGCGCGCGGCAGGTCTGGTATAATACATACGTATGTTTTTCTCACCAGATAGAGGAGGAAGAAAAAATGGCTGATTCAATGGGCCCCGTAGATCGCACAAGCAGCGAAGTAAAGGACCTGCGTAAGCAACAGGAAGCCGAGGTTGACTTGGTCTTCCGTTCCAAACAAAATACAATAATTCCTGTAGACCTTGAGCAGGAGATGAAGAGATCATTTATTGATTACGCGATGAGCGTCATTTCGGATCGCGCTTTACCGGACATCCGCGACGGTCTTAAGCCTGTCCACAGGCGTATCCTATATTCCATGTATACGCAGGGCTTCACTCCGGATAAAGCCTATCGCAAATGCGCAACCACGGTAGGAGACGTCCTTGGACGTTTCCACCCGCACGGCGATGCTTCTGTATATGATGCACTTGTTCGTCTTGCGCAGGACTTTTCCATGCGCCATACACTTGTCGACGGTCACGGCAACTTCGGTTCCATGGATGGAGATCCGCCGGCTGCTTACCGTTACACGGAGGCAAGGCTTGCACGGGTAACACTCGAGATGATGAGTGATATCAACAAGAACACGGTTGACTTCAAGCCGAACTATGATGAACACGAAATGGAGCCGATCACACTGCCGTCCCGTTTCCCCAACCTTCTTGTCAACGGGTCCGTCGGTATTGCCGTTGGCATGGCCACCAATATTCCTCCCCACAACATGGGGGAAGTTATTGACGGTGTCGTAATGCTTCTTGACAATCCTGATGCAGATGTTGAAGCCCTTATGACGGTTATCAAGGGACCCGATTTCCCTACAGGCGGAGCGATCCTCGGGCAGCGCGGCATACGCGATGCATACCGTACAGGCCGCGGACGTATTGTTGTCCGCGCACATACGGATATTGAGCCGATGAAGAACAACCGCCAGCGCATTGTCGTTCACGATCTTCCTTATATGGTCAACAAAGCGCGCCTTATTGAGCGCATTGCCGATCTCGTCAAAGAGAAGAAGATCGACGGCATTTCCGATGTCCGCGATGAGTCCGACCGGACGGCTGCCGTCCGTATTGTCATTGAGCTCAAAAAAGATGCCAATGCCAATGTCGTTTTGAATCAGCTTTACAAGCATTCACCGCTGCAGGACGCATTCAATGCGAACATGCTCGCACTTGTTCCGGATGAACAGGGGCGCCTGGAGCCGAAGACAATTACGCTCCTGGATGCTCTCGTCCACTATATCCGACATCAGGAAGATGTAGTGCGCCGCCGTACGGCATTTGACCTTGAGAAAGCGGAAGCAAGGAAACATATCGTCGAGGGACTTCTCAAGGCGATCGATCATATCGACGAAGTTATAGCCATTATACGATCCTCCAGAACAGAGGATCAGGCTAAACAGAGGCTTAGCGAGCGATTTGATTTTTCCGACAGGCAATCCCAGCATATAGTTGATATGCGCTTAGGACGCCTGACGGGTCTTGAACGTGAAAAGCTTGAAGGCGAGTATAAGGATCTTGAAATTAAGATAGAGTATTTCCGGAGTATCCTGGGCAATGAATTGCTGCTTCACGAAGTTATTAAAACAGAAATACTTGCTGTGAAGAACAAATTTGCCAATGACCGCCGTTCTGCCATCGAAGCCGGCGAGGATGATGACATTGACGACGAGTCACTGATCCGTGAGGAAGACGTCATTATTACGCTGACACATTTCGGTTATGTCAAACGCCTTTCAGCTGATACATATAAGAGCCAGCACCGCGGAGGCAGGGGCATTTCCGGCCTGGCCACACGTGAAGAGGACTTTGTCGAGAATATCATCATGACATCGACACATGCGGTTCTGCTGTGCTTTACAAACCGCGGGCGTGTATTCCGTCTTAAGGGATATCAGGTTCCCGAGGCAAGCCGTCAGGCGAAGGGAACGGCGATTGTGAATCTTCTGCAGCTCGACGGCGGAGAGAAGATTCAGACAGTAATTCCTATTACATCCTTCGATGAGATCGGGTTTCTGATGATGGCGACCCGTAAGGGCGTCGTCAAGAAGACGGAACTTATTGATTATTCCCGTATCAACAAGAGCGGCTTGATTGCCGTGAATTTGAGGGACGATGATGAACTTATCGGTGTCCGGCTTACAGACGGGCAACAGGAAATTGTCCTGGTTACCAGGAAGGGAATGTCCATCCGCTTTGGGGAAGAAGATGTTCGCGATACAGGCCGGAACACGATGGGTGTCCGAGGCATCACACTTTCCGGTGACGACGAAGTCATCGGTATGGCTCCGATTGTTGAAGGAGAGAATCTTCTGGTGGTTTCTGAGAAGGGTTTCGGGAAACGTACGGAGATGGAAGAATACCGCACCCAGACAAGAGGCGGAAAGGGACTGATTACCTACCGTATTGCTGAAAAGACAGGTCCGCTTGTCCGGATCGCCCTTGTTGATGATGATAAGGATGTACTTCTTATAAATGATTCGGGTATTGTCATTCGATTGGCGGCTGTTGAGATTCCCGTTCTGTCACGTGTAACGCAGGGAGTAACGCTTATGCGTACCCGGGCAGGCAAGGTTGTAGATCTTGCCGTCCTGGATCATGAGGATGTGGAAGAAGGCGATGAAGACTATGCGCCTGAAGATCCACTGGATTCTTCCGAAGTTGAGGTTGAATCAGAAGCAGTAACTGGCGAGGATACGATACCGACAGTAAATGAGGTTGATGCAGATCCAACCGCAGAGTAATTTTTGATGGACGCACGGCGCAGGAATATTGTCGTGCGTCCTTTTATAAACATATTAAAGGAGAAGACCATGACCGCATTTTCAAAGAGATCGTTTTCAAGGATGCTTCTGCAACCTCGCGGCCTGCTTTCCTGTATTTCAGTGATGACTGTCGCCCTGATGCTTTTTACATTGTCGTCACCGCTGCTGGCAGAAGTCGGCCAACAGGAAATAAATCTCCCGCAGCTTTCTGATGTTGTATGCCAGTCCTATATTGTATATGACCGGACAAAGGGTGAAGCTTTGATTTCACAGAATCCCGACCAGCAGATATTTCCTGCGAGTATGACCAAAATCATGACGGCTTCCCTGGCTCTGGATTATCTTAAGACGGATCAGATTCTTACAGTCAGTCAGTCTGCGATAAGTGCTACGACACCGAATTCCACTTTGATGGGGCTTGTCGTCGGTGAAGAGATATCAGTCAGCGAGCTGCTTTACGGCCTGATGCTGCCATCCGGGAATGATGCTGCAAACGTACTGGCCGAGGCGGTTGTTACAGCAACAGGCTATACGGATCCGTCGACTGTAACTCCTACGAAAGCCGACGGATCGCCTGGAACCGCCGTCGTAAGGACGCAGCTGGACCTTTTCGGGGATATAATGAATCAAAAGGTAGCGGAACTCGGCTTAACCAATACGCATTTTATTAATGCAAACGGTCTTCATGACGGCAACCATTATACGACAGCGAGCGATCTGGCCAGGATTTTTGATTATGCGCTCAGCCATGAGGATTTCCGGGCATTAATTTCATCACCTACCCATGTTTTCAAAGCGACAAACAAGCACAATTTTGATGCCTGGTCCGTCACTAAAAACACCAACTGCCTGCTGACCGATCCCTGGCTCCTGGGTGCAGATACGACTGTCGCGAAGGTTGTCGGAGGAAAGACAGGAACGACTATACCGGCCGGTACGGGCATGACACTCCTTTCGATTGATAAGAACGGAGACGAACTTATTTCTGTAGTATGCGGAATCCCATATGAGACTGCGAACCGCCTGACTTCCTATATGGCGGCTATCCTGGACGCAGGGGCTGCCGTCTGTTTCGAAAAAGATCCCGTTGTACGCTTCCAGGGAAACGTCATGGACAATAAGCCTTACAATGCGACAGCAGGCTTTGGTCCGTCAGGCCAGGCAGCGGCTCCTACGGCGACCCCTACAGTGACGCCGGGAGCAGCCACAGTGCCTGCCTCAGCAACAGTGACGCCTGCAGCCGGTACGGATTCTCCGGGAACTGATACCGATCAGAATGAACCCGGATTCCCTCTCAATGTAATCAAGGCACATCCGGTGTTAAGCGCTGCAGCCGGATTCTTTCTGCTTATTGTGATCCTTTTAGTCATTGTCTATTTTTCTGTAAACAGAAAAAGAAGACGCAGACGTAACGGTATCCGGCGAATATAATCCTGCGAATACGAGGGGCGTTTACAGCAAATTTAATAAACTGATCATATTGGAGGATTCAGATGGGCATTTCTAAAAATCTTTTCGGGTGTATCGGAGATCAGGAAGTTCATGTTTTTACACTTACATCGGCACTTCTTGAGGTTTCGGTAATAGAGTACGGTGCGCGCATAAAAACTTTGTTTGTGAAGGACAAAAGCGGGAATCCGCAAAACGTGGTTATTGGACTTGACACACTGGAAGATTATGTTTCGAATCATTCTTACTTTGGTGCGGTCTGCGGCCGCCATGCCAACCGAATTGAGGGTGCCCGGCTGAGTATCAGCGGCATCACCTACAATCTGGAAAATAATGAAGGAAAAAACAGCCTGCACAGCGGCTCGACCGGTTTTCACAGCAGGATTTTCACAGGGGAAATAGTTGGCGACACTCTGGAAATGTCACTTGTCAGCCCTCATCTTGATCAGGGTTTTCCGGGAACTATGAACGTTAAAGTAATCTATTCACTGACGAAGCAGGGCGGCCTTCACATAGAATACCATGCCGTCAGCGACCGGGACACGGTCTGCAATCTTACCAACCATGCGTATTTTAATCTGGAAGGTGATGACGGAACCATTCTCGACCATCAGCTGATGCTGGCATCGGATTTCTATACTCCGGTCAAAACGGGATGCCTGCCGACGGGAGAAATTATCAGTGTCAGCGGGACAGCCTTTGACTTCACTTCAGCCAGACGGATTGGTGACCCGGTAGAAGCCGGCGGGTCGTTGGTTCCGGACGGGTTTGACCACAATTTTGTCCTGCACGGGCACATTGCAGATCCGGTCGCTGTCCTTTCTGCACCTCGCTCGGGTATATGCATGCAGGTTTTTACAACGATGCCGGGTCTTCAGTTTTACTCAGGGAATTATCTTGAAGGGATTCTTATACATGAAGGTAAAGCAGCAATCAAGCACCAGGCCCTGTGTCTTGAGACCCAGTATTTTCCCAATGCTTTTCAGTATTCGCATTTTCCCCAGCCGGTTATTAAAGCGGGAGAGCCTATGACACAGACGACGGAATATCGATTTTCGCTGGTATGATTCAGCCATTTTGCGTCACGGCCAAGTTATCCGGGTAATCATTAAGATTTTGTGGGGGCACCTGCTTATGGGTGCCTGAAAGGGGTATTACATGTCAGAACTTAGATATAATCCGATGCTCAACGATTGGATTATGGTAGCATCAAACCGCCAGCAGAGGCCCGCAATGCCAAAGGGGTGGTGCCCTTTTTGCCCCGGTTCCGGAAATGTACCGGATGAAGGATATGATGTTTATAAATATGATAATGATTTTCCGGTTATGACACAGGAATTCTCGATACTGTCAGGACAGGAGGATGATTTTTTCAAAGCAAAACCAATGTACGGTAAATGCGAAGTCATTTTATACCATCCCAATCATACCATTACTTTGCCTGAGCTCCCCAGAGCCCATATCCGCAAACTTGTGGACATGTGGACCAGCCGCTTTGAAGAACTCTCCGCCGATAAGGAGATCAAGTACATCCTTATTTTCGAGAACCGCGGCGCCGAAGCCGGAGTAACCATGCCGCATCCGCACGGCCAGCTGTATGCATTCAACTGGCTTCCCAAAAATATAGAATCAGAGATCATAAACAGTAAACGTCATTTCCAGAAGACCGGGCACTGCCTCACCTGCGAACTTCTTAGAAGGGAACAGGAAGCAAAATCCCGAATGGTTTTTGAAAACGAGCATTTCGCTGTGTATGTCCCTTACTATACAGCCTATCCATACGGTACATACGTTGTCGCAAAAGCCCACGTTGGAAGCCTGCCTGATTTTTCTTCGGAGCAAAAAGACGCCCTGGCAGATATCCTGAAAAAAATAACAGGAACATATGATTCCATTTTCAACAAGCTTTTCCCCTATATGATGGTAATGCATCAGGTCCCCGTGAATACAGAGGATGCAGGTGATTACTACCATTTCCATATCGAGTTCTATCCTCCGCTCCGTGCGGATGGCGTACAGTATTTCCGTGCATCCTGCGAAACAGGGGCCGGAGCATACTGCAATGCTACACAGCCCGAGGAAAAGGCACAGGATTTGAGAGACGCCTATGAGCGGTTTCTTGCAAAAGGGTTGGCGGAATAAAAAAAGTCCTGTCCAATCCCTTCCTGACCTGCAATACTGCCTGATTGACATTGCTGCAGGCCGACTTCATACCAGAGGGAGCACTTTGCCGCAGCATGTACCGCGCAGACTATAACTGTAAATAAAAAAGGAAGCCTCGTAAGAAGCTTCCTTTTTGTTGCATTAATTGGAAATGATTACAGATCCTTGACTTCGTTAAGGATTGTACGAACCTGCTCTGCGGAATTCTGCAGGAAACGAAGCTCCTGAGGATCAAGTTCGAACTCAAGAACACGCTCAACGCCGTTTGCACCGATAATGGTGGGAACGTTTGTTGCGATGTCGCTGATACCATACTGTCCGCTCAGGACACTTCCGACTGTACGGATTGTGTTCTCGCCCTTAAGCAGGGACTTGGCAATCGTAGAAACGGAAATAGCAATACCGTTGAAGGTCGCGCCCTTGAGCTTGATAACTTCAGCACCGGAATTACGGGTTCTCTCTGCGATTTCAATACGGTCTGCCTGTGTGAAAGAAATACCTGTTGTCCTTGCGTAATCATCAACAGAAAGACCGGCAATATTTGTAGCACTCCATGCCGGAAGCTGTGAATCACCATGTTCGCCGATTATGTAACCGTGAACGTTACGTACATCAATTTCAAGTTTCTGGGAAAGAAGTGTACGGAAACGGGCACTGTCAAGAACCGTACCGGAACCAAGAACGCGGTTGTGGGGAAGTCCTGACCACATAGTTACCATATAGGTAAGGATGTCGCAGGGATTTGACACTACAAGAATGTTTCCGCTTGTGTAGTTTGCCATTACGCTCTCAGTGATCTTTTTACCAAGCATGACATTCTTCTTAGCAAGATCCAGACGGGATTCGCCAGGTTTCCTGGGAATTCCTGCGGTTATGATAATCAGATCACAATCCTTGACGTCGGAATAATCACCGGCATAAAGATCCATCTGACCTAAGAAAGGAAGTCCGTGGCTGATGTCAAGGACTTCACCTTTAGCCTTGTCCTGATTAACGTCGATCAGAACAAGCTCCGTGCACAGTTGCTGAATTGCCATTGTAAAAGCAATTGTTGAACCTACTGCGCCAGCACCGATAATTGCAACTTTTGAACCGAATTTTTTGCCCATAAATGTCCACCCACTCTCAATATTTGCCGCTCATACTCACTTCAATTGCGGCTTTTGTCTTATAGTCAGCCTACATGTGTTCTGTCCAATACACAGAAGAAGCGATTCATGCATACTGATGCCCGAATTCAAAAGAATAAGTCCATTATACCTTAGTCAGAATAAACTATTCAAGAAACCAGCAATGCGTATTTTAATACCAAAAGAGACTGTTGGCAACTATTTATAACGAAATGAGTATGAAAATACAATAATTGAGTTCGACACGGTGCCTATTATGGAAGTATTTGTAAATCTATTGATTATCTTCCACTATTTCTGTCCTGTTATTTCTTATCACCGCAGACAGGCTGAGAGAATTTGCTCTATATAAGGTTATATAAAAGAGGTGTCTTATTACAGCTGTTTTTCCTCGTTTTTTGAAGTTGTAAAAGAGAGTGAAATATATGTTGACAAACATATACCTCGTGTTATAAAATTTTACCTCGGCGAGCAAATATGCGAACCGGAATGCCATAGGTAACCAGCCTCCACGGAGACTGAGGCAAGTCGGGAATAGAGACGAAAATAACCGTTGACAAACCCGGACACCGATGTTACCATAATCAAGCGCTTCACGAGAGCAGCGCATCGGACCTTGAAAATTGAATAGAAGAGCAGAAAATAAGACGAGCCTAAGTTCAATTCAAAATTGAGTTGAGAAAAGTAAAAAGTAAACAAAGAGCCTAACGGCTCTCAAAATTTTTTTGAGAG
>Ga0209124_10000076_pt1 | contig 96169 bp, 76 predicted proteins | sample BarGraIncu01122A_FD_184502 | JGI IMG/M metagenome (GOLD analysis project Ga0209124, IMG submission 184502) | Arctic peat soil microbial communities from Barrow, Alaska - Barrow Graham LP Incubations 011-22A (SPAdes) (version 2) | ecosystem: Environmental > Terrestrial > Soil > Wetlands > Peat...
AAGTTGCTACGGAATATAGGAATGTCAGTTGCATTCACATCCCCGTCTCCGTTAAAGTCACAACTTAAGTATCCTTGTGTTCCGAACTGAAAAATGAATATTGGTACGTCAGTAGCACCGATCTGACCATCCTGATTAGCATCTCCTCCGTATAATACCCATACACTTCCGACTTGTTTCATATTGTCTCCGAATGCCTGATTTGCTGCTGTTGTAAAGTCATAGTTTACTGCCACGTTCATTACAAATGACTGGGCTAACTTGCTCCAGGTCTCAAGGTGATTGCGGTGTTTAACTACGATATAATAGTTTCCATTTCCTGCTTTAGTAAATATAGGTACTGCCGTACCTGATGTTGAAAGTACAACCGTAGTGCTGTCTACGAATGCAAATGGAGTTGTGGAATTTGCAAGATAAATTTTGCAAGTATCCGAAACCTGTGTTGCTCCGTTCCAGAACCCTTCAAGGTAAACCTTCAGGTTAACTGACATGAATTGCAGCGGTGCATCAGCCATTGTAAGAACAATCGGGGTTGTACCTCCCGCTGGATTTACTGTATTTGCTCCGCTGGGCCATAATCCATCCGCATCTGAATTGAATGATACTAAAGAACCTGTGGATAATGCCCTTTGCTCCACTCTTCGAACACCATTTGGCAACGCATTTGGAATTATAGTTCCCCATCTTCCGTTTCTTGCATTTACGCTGTCAGCATAAAACTGTACGACACTTGGCACAGTATCACCTTCGCTTTCAACGTAAGTTTGTGATAACGGTCTTCCCGTACCCGATGTGTTATCATAAAGTGCTACAAAGTTTTTCGGAACTGCTGATGAAATCCCGTAAATACCGGTACCATTTGGAGAACCCGCCGAAGTTGAGAATCCGAGCACAAAAATTGAGTCATTCATTGCATATCTTGCAAGCGTCGTTCCGACAGAGTCGCCGATTACAATTGATGGCATTACATATTTTCCTGCTGTGAATCTAACGTTACCTGAGTTTAAAAATGCAAACCAACCGGAATAATTTCCCGATCCGTTTGCTACAAAAGTTTCATATTGTCCCGCTGTAGTTAAACTACCCAAACTAGAATACGTAAAAATTTGTGTATTTGTATTTATCAACATTAAAACACCGGCACCGGGAGCTGTAGTACCTATATCTCCGAAGCCTGCTGCCATATTAAAGTAACGGTAAGTTTTTCCCGGTGCTAATCCGCTGACTGTTGCGTAAAATGCAACAGGTAATCTTGTTGATGTTCCTGATGTCATATATTGAGGAATTACACCTGCAAAGTTATTTTTTGTAACCAGCAAATTATATAAAAATTCGTCTGCACCGATGCATGTTGAACCGGAGGTACTCCTCGGATTTCCGTTAAAGTCAGTAGCAATACCCGCTATTCCTATACCTTTTTTATAAATAAACATCGAATAGATCTGTGTAGAATCTATATTCAAGTTACCGTTCGCGATACTACGGAATAAATTTGCCGCAGGTATAACTGTCGTTGAAGCATTTTGAGTTAGATTATCACCGAGCGACGCTGACCTCCAGCCGGTTGGAGTCACGCCATTTCCCGTACCCCACTCACCTATATATGTTGTATCAGGAACAACAAATGCATTATAATTAGATGAAGTGTTATTCCATCCTTGAGTAAGTATAGTAGCTGTATTTCCTATTGCATAATTTCTTCCTAAACTTGTACGGTTGTTGTATAATAAATTATTTCTCAATATCACACTACCGGTTCCGCCTTTAAGGAAGCAATAACTATTTGAAGTACCGGCGGGGGCAGAACCACCGATATAAATTGAATTATAATAAAGCGATTTAGTTCCGCCGGATGATGCATCTAAAATTCCAATCATCTGCATATTGCTCGTTGAAAGAGGTGCATTAAGTTCAACTTTTCCTTTCTTAGTCAACTCTTCGTTTACAATATGTACATCCTCAAGCTTCGTAATATTCTCTGTTATATCAGTTTGCTTTTCTGACTGAGGATTATAGTTCGAAGGAACTTCATATCCTGCTAAAACATTACGGTATGTATGGTCTTCGTCCGGTATATTTATACGATTATTAAAATTATTCATTGCAACATTTGTAAATACATCCGTAGCTTCACCGTTAGTCATCGTTATCATATTATTTATTAGCCTCCAATCAGCCCCGTTATAATGGTAAATACCAAAAGCAGACGGCGAAGTGCCCGTAGAAAGATTATTGATATTATAAATTTTATTCTTTTCTATAGTACCGCCTGAATAATTATTTGTCAGTGTCAATATCGCTTCAAAGCCGGTATTAAACGCACCCGTATTCGATAGCGTTAAGTTCTTAATTGTGTTGCCTGACACCAAATTATTTGTCGAAAGTGTAGAGATATATATACCTGACATATCATTTATATACGGTCCGGTAGTATTTGACCTTATATCGGAAAATGTATTGTTTGTTATTACATTTCTTAGTACACCTGTGGAATTGCTTAATATACCAAATATCCCGGAAGATGCACTACTGCTTGAATCCGTAATATTTTGTACAGTATTGTTGTTTAAAGTAATATCATATCCTGTTACAGGAAAAACAGCAATACAACGCAAGTTAGTACCACCAGCAGTATACGTCATGCGAATACTATTCGGAGTGGTCGTACTTCCTATAATGTTATTAGACATTGATACGTTACCCACAAGACCAGCCGAACCCTGAATCGATATACCTTCAAACCAGCCACCTCCAACACTTGCAGTTCCGCCTATTGTAATCGAACCGACCTTATTATTATCATTATTACCGCCCCACACTGTTGAAGTGAAAGCTCCAAGTGCAACTCCCCTGATAACTGAATAACCAGCAGCGGTGCCATTAACAGTATATTTAATGTTGTCATTGCCGGTAATTGAGCCGACTGTGTTATTAGTTAAGTTTGTAATACCCTGTCCTGTTCCTACTCCCAAAAAAACAACGGTACTTCCTGCGGGTGTATTAGTTGTCAAATCAAAATTTGCAATTGTATTACCCGATACAGTGTTCGGTATTTGACCCGTAATTATCGCGATTCCCCTAAATATATATGTCTGTGTCGTACTCGAAACAGTATCTTTCCATGGCGTTCCTCCGCATTGCGGTGCCGAACCTCCGACATAATTATTCCGTACATTAAAGTTTCCGTTCGCCGCAACTGTAGATGAATTATTAATTGTAATTCCCCAGAATAATGTTGTAGTTGAGACAGATATCGACCTGGTAGTAGTTTGATAAATACTGTTTGAATCAATATTAAATCCGGAATTTCCTGTTATAACATAAATACCGCCTTGCGTTGCTCCGCCGTCTACAAAGAAGTCGTGTATATTGTTATTTGATATTGTGCAATTGTTATTATACTGCGGAAGATTTGCAATTGTACCAGCGCAATATATCCCAATCGCATAGTAATTCACAGTATCAGTCCTGTTTCTGATTTCGTTGTAAGTTATTAAATTATTATCATTACCTAATGTACCCGTAGTCGTTCCAATAACAACAGCTCCTGAAGTTGTGCTCGTGTTTATACTTTCAATTATACAGTTTCTTAGCACATTATTCTGAGCATCGTCTAAAAATTGAACTCCCGGGTAGGAAGCACTTTGATTCCTGAATAGAAGATAATTTCCGCTTCCTCCGAAACGACCGTCTATAACAACTCTTTTCGCAGTATCAAGCCGAATGAGTCCGTTTGCCACGTTTCCTGAAATAGTTCTTAAAGTTGCTGCGCTCGGTTGAATTGTAACAGTATAACCGCCCGCTCCTACTTCAGCCCACTGGCTTAACGCAAATGTGCCAAGTTCAGTCGTTAAATCTGAAGTTATGTTAACAGTCAAATTCCCGGAAAGCACTCCGTTTTTAATTGTCTGAAAAAGACCGCCCGCATTCGTTAACGAAGTAATCGATTCTGTAGTACCTACGTTAATTATTCCCGTAAGTACACTACTTGAAATTGTATAACGGTTAATAGTCCCCGTCAGCGGGAAATTAGCAGCCGCTAAACTAACGCTCGCCGGCTGAGTGGTGAAGGCTCCCGCATTCAATCCGACTCTCGGAGTTCCGTTTAAATCCTGTGTTACAACAAAGTATTGTATTGTATCACCCGCAGCAACACTTCCGCCCAATAATAGACTGTAATTAATAGAAAAATCAAACGGTGATGCAGCATTTGTTGCTTCTGTATATTTCCAACCGTCCGTAACAGATGTATTATCATTATAAGTATTAGTGTTCGTTGTTTTTTTGTAATAAATTCTCGGTTTCGTACCCGCAGTAGTATTAATTCCCGACGGGTCTGTTATCTTTGCAAAAGAACTTAGTATCCTCGGTGATGCAGTACCTCCGTTTGTCAGCAGTGCATATTGAATATTTGGTGAAGCAATATCATTCATTGTTCCGGAAAATTCGTCAGCTCCTGCGTCAGGGAATGTAACGCTTCTCGTTTGACCGTCGTAGTCAGTAGTTACTGATACAGGCTGACCTCCTTTTTCTACCTGTGTTGCAACTAATGCTTGCATATGAAGGTCATACGGAGTGGTTGCAATGTTTACGAATGGAGGTAGTTCTGTAAATGAGGCTTGCTCCATCGGCGACATCCTATCCTTGAAATTCTGAATTGTTAAGTCTGAATTCGTTCCGTCGTAATGAATTAACCGGTTTGGGGCGGGTGCTCCTGCATAAAGGCAGTTGTTTCCCGATAATAAATTGTAGTTAGATAAAGTTGCTGTTGCCCTTAATAAAGCAACCGTATTACCCCCCGTAGGTCCGGGTGTCGAATTATTTATTACTATATTATTCCTGAAATCTAAATTTGCCGCCGCAGTTGTATTGGTATATGCAACTCCTGCAGTGCCAAACGTTGATACAGAACTGCTTACAGCATTTAAATATATAGTATTATAATACACATTAATATTACATGCCGCAGATGGACCTGCAATCAACATTCCGTATATAGCACCCGTACTCGTGCTTGCCGGAGTTTTTAAATCAGAAATAAAATTATTATATATATTATTATTAATATTTACACTTGTTCCGAGTTGAATTCCATATACAGCCGGAACAAGAGTAGTATTATTACTTGTAAGGTTATAAATATTATTATTATAAATGGAACTACTTGTTCCGTAGTTTAAATAGATACCTCCAACTGTAGCCGAACCTGTTAAACCATAAATTGTATTACCGTAAACACTTTTATTGGTTGGTCCGGATCCTGTGCTGACGAAAAATGCAATTAAATCACCTGCTCCGTTTGTCGAATTATATACCTGATTATTATATATATTTTCACCGTAACCACTGGCATTGTCATAATAACCATACATCGTGCCTGAAGAAAGAGTTGCATTGTTATTGTAAAGAAGGTTGCTGTAGAAATTAATCATCTGATTAGTGCTCGAAGTATAACACATATATAAAGAACCCGAAATTCCCGTTTTTGTGTTACCGCTGACTTCATTATTATTTATATTCGTCACGAGCATATTAGCCGAACTCGAAGCCGCCAGATAAATACCATAAAATGATCCTGTACCGGGCAGTGTGTTATTTATTATCTTGTTATTATTAACATTAATAGTTGTTGCTGTACCGCCGATAGTGAGACCATAAAAATATGCAGATGTTGCGGTCGAGTCGATGCAGTCTTTTATCACATTATTATATATGTTCACTATATTTCCCTGACCTGTTGCGCCGAAAGTATTATAAATTCCGTATAAAGAATATGAAGTTCCTGCGCCCCTTACAACCTTTACAGTATCCCCGTAAATATCAACATTCGAGTTACTTCCTGTAGAAGTATAAATACCGTACAATGCTACTGTAGAGCTCGTACCGCCTGTACTATTAACATTTGTATTAAAAATTTTCATGCCGTTCTGGTATATCCCGAAAATTCCGTATGCGGTAACGGCAGCACCTCCGAAGTTCAATACCTGACTTCTTCCTCCGCTGACAGTTCCGATTTCATTTCCATGGTCGTAAAGGTCATACGGTGAAAGAGCAGTATAACCTGAAATACTATAGCCTAAATAACAATTTTGAACAGTATTATTATAAAATTTATTATAAGATGCCGTTCCCATAAACTGAGTAACAGTTAACGCGGTTGTCACCGTAGCAATATGGTTACCGGAATAAATACCGACAGAAACCGTGTTCGTTTTATTTAAAGTTACAGTACAATTTTTAATAGTAACATTTTGGCAAGCAAGAATGGCACTTTGTTTTACCAGAGCATATCCCCATTCCATTTGTGTAGTCGGGGTTATGTTCGCAGGATTTTCCTGCAAGTCAATCCCGTCAAAAGTGACATATTGTACACCATTTAATATTATAATTCCGTCAACCGTAAGAGATGTTCCTATTCCGGCAGTTATAAGAGGGTTTGCACCTGTACCTGATTTCTGGAACACTATAGGTTTGGAAGCATCCGGGGGATTGGTAGCACACGTCAATACAATATTGTAATTTGTTTCCGTGTATCCGGCTGCTATATTAAAAATTACGCCTCCCGTTCCCACGCCCTGTGTATTAAGGGCGGTTACGGCAAGCGTAATTGTTGCGTAATCCCCGGGAATAGTTTTTGTTCCCGTTAATTGTGCATAAGAACTCTGCACAAACATAATGGCTACAATAGCCATTGCGAAAAAGATTGTAATTAATTTTTTCATAAAGATTGTTAATTGTTAAAAATGTTTTGAAAGAAGAGTAAATTAAAATTTGCGAATGGAAAATCTTTTATTATACAATAAAGCATTTTTATAAATTATTCACTGTTATTTATAACTAGTTTATTTAAAAGCAATAACAATATAAATTATATTTTTTATAATTCAAATACCCATTTATAGTAACATCAAAGTAGGAAAAATTTCACAATTTTACGTGAATATTAACTCCGGTTAAAAGTTATTTATTTTTCTTCGTTTCTTTGTTTTCTTTATTTGTTTTTACGTCAGTATTTGTCTTTTTTATGGTGTTATCTTCAGTATTCTTTTTACCTTTATTTGGAGATTGTGTGAAAACACAAAATATCTTTAAAGTAATTTGGGCTAAAGTCCCGATATAGAGCATCGGGATTTCCAACCCAAATATGTGGCGGTTTAGCCATCCCCGTCGTAAACGACGGGGTAATTTTCTTATTCTCACACAGGGCTCCCTTGCTAAGAATCCAGTTAAGTGGAAACTCACTCCTAGGCGCCCTACTAGCCGGGTTTTCAATATCTTCGATACCTGACTGCACCCGAATAATTAATATTGCTATGGTGCTATTTTTGTTGCGGGGTCGCTCCAATCACCCGAGAGAGTTTTAATAAATTTGAGTTTTTGTTTTTGTGTTTCAAGGTATTTAATTTACTCTTTTGGGCGGTTTTGCTTTGAAAAGGAGTATTTTTATCCTGCATTTAGTATTTTTCAGTTGCAATTTCTTTAGTTGGAAGACAGAGGTGTTGGTTGCAAATTCAGATGTATTTATAAACAAAGTCCTCATTTTTCCTCAATTTGTTTTCATTATTTTCATTATCTTTTCCATAAAGCAATATTAAGGAAAATCTAATTATGCCAAAGAACTATAATCCGGATTATTTTTTCAACCGTGAACTTAGCTGGATTGAATTTAATAAACGGGTTCTCGAAGAGGCTTGTGACCCGACTCAGCCGCTGCTTGAACGCGTCAAGTTCCTCTCGATATTCTGCACGAACCTCGACGAATTTTTTATGATAAGAGTTGCCGGGCTGAAAAGGCAGGTTACGAGCGGAGTGAATGAACTTACATCAGACGGAATGTCCGCACAGGAGCAGCGGGGAGATATTTTTAATAATTTATGCCTGCTCGTTCACGATCTTTATATGCAATATAATGATGAAATTGTACCGAAACTTGAAGAAAATGGTATCAGGTTTTATAAATACGATGAACTTGATGAATCGGACAGGGAAAAAGTGAATAAATATTTTGATGAAGTCCTGTTCCTTGTTCTCACACCTATTGCAATTGATAATGCGCATCCTTTTCCGACTCTTGTAAACCGGACACTTGCTTTTGCAGTGATACTTGATGACCCTGATACTGAGGAGGTAGAGGAAAAATTAACCGTTCTGCAGGTGCCGAGTAATTTCCCGAGATTCCATTATCTGAAAGGGAAAGAGGGCTATAACTTTATTCTGCTTGAGGAGATTATCAAAGCCAATATCCATAAGCTTTTTCCCGGAATGAAGGTTCTCGAAAGTTATGCTTTCCGCATAACACGCAATGCAGATATTGAACTCGAGGAAGATGAAGCTGAAGACCTTTTGAAATTGATAGAGGAGGAAGTGAAAAAAAGGCGGCTCGGAATTGCCGTCCGGCTCGAAGTCGATAAAAATATGCCGGAAAAATTCCTTAATTTCCTTGCCGATGACCTGCACTTAGAAAAAAAAGACATTTATAAAATAGATGGTCCTATTAATCTTGGCGACCTGATGAACATTTATAAAATAGACGAGAGGATTTTAAAAGATGAACCGTTTACACCGAGGATTGCTTCAATTTTCAGGGAGGAAGAAGATTTTTTCAAGGCAATCAAGAAACAGGATATATTTTTACATCATCCGTTTTATTCTTTTTCTTCCGTGAGCGAGTTTATTGCTCAGGCAGCGGAAGATGATAATGTGGCAGCAATTAAAATGACGCTGTATAGAACGAGCGGGGACTCGCCAATAATCAAATCTCTTATTGAAGCAGCAGAAAATGGAAAGCAGGTGACAGCTCTTGTTGAACTGAAGGCAAGATTTGATGAAGAGAATAATATTGTGTGGGCAAAAGCACTTGAAAATTCAGGGGTGCACGTGGTTTATGGGGTATCCGGACTGAAGACACATTGCAAAATGGCATTAGTCGTAAGGAAAGAATCCGGAGGAATGAAAAGGTATCTGCATCTGGGAACAGGCAATTATAATCCTATTACTTCAAAGGTCTATACTGATTTTGGATTCTTTACCACCGATGAAGCTTTCTGTTCTGATTCATCCAACCTCTTTAATTATCTTACGGGCTATTCTAAATTCAGGGATTATAAAAAATTCCTCGCAGCACCTTTTGCAATGCGAAAGGGTGTAATAAAACTTATCGATGAGGAAATAGCTTCGCACAGGCAAAACGGCAACGGATATATACTTGCAAAAATGAATGCACTCGTGGATGAACATATTATAGTTAAACTTTATGAAGCATCACAGGCAGGCGTGAAGATAGAAATGCTGGTACGCGGAATATGCTGTTTAAAACCAAACGTTCAGGGTCTGAGTGAAAACATAAATGTTTACAGCATCGTCGGGAGATTTCTCGAGCATAGCAGGGCATTCTATTTTTATAACAACGGTAATCCTGTTTTGTATTCCGGAAGTGCAGACTGGATGCCGAGAAATTTTGACAGAAGAGTGGAAATATTTTTCCCTATCGATGATAAAACTATAAAACAGGAAGTGTTTGATATTCTGCAATCTTATCTAAAAGATAACGTGAAAACCAGGATCCTGAATGCGGACGGAACATATTCAAGAAAACTTTCGGACACTTCATTGCCCGAAAGTGAAGATATAGAAGTTAATATACAGGAATATTTTCTGCGAAAGGTAAAGAAGAAATACGAAGCCGAACTGAAAAAATCCCACAGAAAAAAGATTAAGAAAAAAAAGAAGGATATTAACGATAAGAAAAAATAAATAATCTTCTTCCCCTCCCAATTCAAGGGGAGGGGTGGATGATCGTTATAAAGGTGTTGTAAATTGGTTTCAAATTTTTTTTAATTTTATTTATATGAAAACATTCCCCTCCCAATTCAAGGGGAGGGGTTAGGGGTGGATGATCGTTATAAAGGTGTTGTAAATTGGTTTCGGAATAAATATTTGTGATATTATATATGAAAACATTCCCCTCCCAATTCAAGGGGAGGGGTTAGGGGTGGGGTGGTGATCTTTATAAAGGTGTTGTAAATTGGTTTCGGAATAAATATTTGTGATATTATATATGAAAACATTCCCCTTCCAATTCAAGGGGAGGGGTTAGGGGAGGGGTGGATGTGGTTATAAATGATAACAAAAAAACAATGAAATACAAAAAGGAAATGGCAAGATATCTTAGAAAAAATTTAACCTTTGGTGAAAAAGTTCTCTGGGAATTATTACGTAATAAAAACTTTGAAGGACTCAGATTCCGCCGCTAGCATCCAATAGATAATTACATTGTTGATTTTTATTGTAAAGAGAAAAGTCTGATTATAGAGATTGATGGACCATTGCACGAGGAAGAAGAAAGCAAATTAAAAGATAAAATCAGAGAGACTTACCTTCAGACAAAGGGATATAGAATACTAAGGTTCCGGGATAAGGAATTATTGGGTAATACAGATGATATTTTGCAAAGGATAAAAAAGTTTATTGAAAAAACATAACAGATTTACACCCCACCCCTGCCCCTCCCCTTGAATGGGGAAGGGGTTGAAAAAAGTGAGAAAGAAAAATACATAACAGATTTACGCCCCACCCTTGCCCCTCCCCTTGAATGGGGAGGGGGTCGAAAAAAGCAAAAAAGAAAAAGAAAATTGCTGAAGAATTGAAAAAGAAATCATAAAAAAGAATTAATAAGATTAAAAAACCTTTAAGTCTCATAGATTAATCATTGTTATATCAATTATTTAACCATGATATCCGGTTAAAATTTCAATATTTTCACTTGTAATTTCATTCCGTTTATTATATTTTGACTGCTTGTAAAATAGTTTTTTTGATTATAATATTTTAATATAATTTAATTTACAATAAGTTTTGGATACAGCAGATACGCCTCTCGGAGAGTCTTCGCAGCCAAAGCCACCATCAAAGTTAGGAACAACAACAAAGGTAGTAGTTTTAACTACTGTTATGTTCACTTTTATATCCTACTGGCGTGCAGCGGCAGTTGTGATAGGTGATTTAGGTTCGACGGCGTATTACATAGGCGGCATTGCAGAGCAATTCATCGGAAAAATAGCTCCGTACTTTATATTAGGTGTAATGCTTTTCTCTTATGCAGTCCGTGCATTATATATGGAATCTTCTCCGTTATTTACCAGAGGCGGAGTTTACAGGGTTGTAAAATTCGCTCTGGGAGACTGGTTTGCGAAAGTATCGGTTAGTGCACTCGTTTTCGATTATGTGCTAACGGGTCCTATCAGCAGTGTTTCCGGCGGTCAATACTTTACAGGGCTGATGAATGACTCTTTTCATCTTGCCGGAATAAATATTGTTCTTCCCAGAAGCATATTCTCGATGCTTCTTGCAGTGCTTATTACGATTTATTTTTGGTGGGAAAATGTTAAAGGTATTGAAGAATCATCCGATAAAGCTTTAAAGATATTTAAGATTACAAGTGTAATGGCTGTACTCGTAATAGTTTGGGGTATTGTAACGTTACTATTAAAAAAAGAATCATTTTTCTCCCATCTTCCTCCATTGGAGTTAAAATTGTCTAATGAGGCATATGGCTGGCTGAAAGATGTTGATTGGGTTAAATCCATCGGTATTTTCAGTATATTTATTGCATTTGGACATTCATTGCTTGCCTTAAGCGGCGAAGAAACTCTCGGACAGGTTTACCGTGAAATAGAGTATCCAAAACTAAAGAACTTTAAAAAAACCGGTCTTGTAATTTTTATATTCAGCGTTATTGTTACACCGGGGGTTTGTTTCCTTGGTATTATGCTGATTCCTGATAACGTCCGCCCTCAATACATAGATAATTTGATAGGTGGAATAGCTATGTTTTTGCATGGACCTATATGGCTCAGATTGATTATGCAATCATTTGTTGTAGTGGTCGGTGTTCTGATTCTTTCAGGAGCTGTAAATACTTCAATTGTAGGTGCTAACAGCGTTCTCAACAGAGTTGCGGAGGATAAAGTGTTAACCGACTGGTTCAGGAAACCTCATAAAAAATTCGGAACAACTTACAGAATCCTCAACCTGATTGCAATAATGCAGATTTCCACAATTATATTTTCTTGGGGTGATATTTTATTACTTGGAGAAGCTTACGCTTTTGGTGTGATTTGGAGTCTAACCTTTAAAGCGATAGCTATGGTTATATTAAGATATAAAGATAAACGCCCGAGAGAATGGAGGGTTCCTCTTAATTTGGATATCAAAAAGATTCATCTTCCTTTTGGTTTATTCATCATTGCAGGTGCATTATTTATTATTGCAATTACAAATTTATTCACAAAACCAATTGCAACAATTTCGGGAATAATATTTACGTTGGTTTTCTTTATTGTGTTCACGATTTCAGAATATATTGTAAAGCGGAAAATAATGATAGAGCATCATCTATCGAAGGAAGAATATGAATATGAAAAACATCAGAAAATTTTAGAGCACTTTAATTTAGATCCGGACAGTATAGTATCTCCGGAAACTCTCGGATGTGAAAAGGCAAACCGAATCATTGTTGCGGTCAGAGATCCAAATAATCTCTTACATCTTCAAAAGGTTATTCAGGAAACCGATACTGAAGATACGGATATTATAGTTATGGTTGCAAGGGTATTTAAGGACAGGCAGAATATACTTATAAGGGATGATATCGAAGATGATGAGAGAATTCTGTTCTCTGAGGTTGTAAATGTAGCTGAAAAAATAGGAAAACCCGTTATTCCCGTTGTAATACCTACAAACAATGCTTTTTATGCCATTGTAAATGTTGCAAAAGACTTAGATGCGAAGGAAATTATTCTCGGGTTATCGGGTAAATATAAGGGTGATGTCCAGATTCAGCAATTAGCATTATTATGGGGAACAGTTCAATCGGATGAATCGAAAAGGTTGAATATAAGAATTATAACACAGGCAATGGAATATAAAGCGGAATTATAAATCAGTTAAACTTAATGTCATTAAAGGAAGAATATAAGAGTTCGTTAAAGAGTTTCGATGTAGAAGAAATACTTGACCTGGTAATTTACAGACCATTGTCTTTTTTACTCGTAAAACTTATATATCCCACAAATCTCACTCCGAACCAGATATCCGTGATTGCGATGTTTCTGGGAATATTGTCAGGGATTTTCTATGCATTCGGAACTTACGAGTTTTTTGTTTTTGCAGCGGCGAGTTTTTTTATGTGCAATGTGCTCGACTGCGCCGATGGTCAGCTTGCCAGACTGAAAAAGAACGGTACACGTATCGGAAGAATTATTGACGGGTTAATTGATTACGTAACTGCCGTGACTACATTTGTCGGTATAGGTATCGCTCTGGCAAATAATCCTGAATTCGGAACGAAATACTGGATACTTATTGCCGTTGCGGGTATCTCAAGAGCTTTCCAGAATATGTATTTTGATTATTTCAGGAACCTTTATTTAAGGTATGTTTATAACAAAGTCGATGATGTGAAAAGGGAAATAGAAGGCTATGAAAAATTCCGTAAGGAAATCGGGAAAACTAAAGGCAGATATGCCATAAAAGCCCTCGTTGACCTATACGTAGGCTATTCAAAATGGCAAATGAAAATTACCAGGCACGTAGAGCTTGATGTAACACCCGAAGAGTATAAAAATAAAAACCGTTTAATTCTGAGGCTCTGGAGCTGGCTCGGCTCAACCACACACTTGAGCCTTCTTGTTGTATTCTCGCTGGTTTACAGAATAGACCTCTATTTTTGGGTAATATTGATTCCGGGAAATCTGATTCTTATAACCCTGTTTATATGGCAGAAAACAATTATCAAATACTTAAAAAACAAATCAAAATAATTCTATGCAGGCAGTAATACTTGCGGCGGGAGTATCCAAAAGACTAAGACCCCTTACCGATACTATCCCAAAATGTCTATTAAATATCGGAGATAAAAACCTGCTCCACAGAACAATTGAGAATATTGTATCAAACGGAATAAATAATTTCATACTTGTAACAGGATACAGGGAAAATATGATTAAAGATTACATTGCTAAAAATTTTTCCGGATTGAACTTTACTTTCCTGACAAATCACGATTTTGAAAATAACAACAATTCATACTCGCTCTGGATGACAAAAGATTTCATAAAAGATAGGATGCTTCTTCTGGATAGCGATATACTTTTTGACAAGAAAATAGTCGGGAAACTTATTAACTCCATACATGATAATTGCATTGCCGTGAACGTTAACGGTGAACTTGATGAGGAGCAAATAAAAGTATCTATTGACGAATACGACCATATCCTGGAAATTGGGAAGGAAGTTTTGATTGAAAATGCAGTCGGAGAATCTATCGGTATCGAGCTGTTCTCCAAAAACTTTCTTGATGAGTTATTTGTTATATTGGATAGAAAGATATTAAACGAAAATAACGTAAATGAGTTTTACGAAGCTTCTTTTCAGGAAGTGATTGATAAAAAGGAAGAGAAGACTTTTTTATACAGTGTTGATATTTCCCGATATAAGTGCATAGAGATTGATACTGCAGATGATTATAATAATGCACAAAATATAATAGTATAAAAATTTTATGAGTAATGGTTTTGGTACAAAACCCGGGTTATTCGGGTTCAGTCTTTTTCCGCCGGTGATAAAGAATCTTCTGTTAGCAAATATAGGAGTGTTTCTTTTTTACAATTTATTTTCGATGCAATTCACTATCGGAGGTGTTCCTCTTTATAGTTTGATAACACAATATTGCAGTCTGGGTCCGGTCACGCCTGTAATGTTCAAGGATGAACTTAATTTAGTATATAAAATTAAATTCTTCCCTTACTTCTGGCAGATAATCACATATATGTTTATGCACGGGAGTTTCTGGCACCTCTTCTTTAATATGTTTGCATTGTGGATGTTTGGTATTGAACTGGAGAATCTCTGGGGCTCAAAGAAATTCGGATATTATTATTTACTTTGCGGCTTAGGTGCTGCAGTGGCAAACCTTTTTATCGCACCTCTATTCTCGAGCCCGGGTCCTACGATAGGAGCATCGGGTGCTGTTTTCGGAATTCTTGTAGCATTCGGCTATTTATTCCCTGACAGGTATATTTACATTTATTTCTTCCTGCCGATTAAAGCTAAATATTTTGTACTTATTTATATGGGGCTCGAGTTATTCTCTGCGGTTACGGCACAAAATTCAAATATTGCACACGTTGCACACCTCGGCGGAGCTGTTGTAGGTATAATATATTTATTCGCTACAAGGAAAAATAAAATGAGTTACTTCAAATCCGGCAGTTCATCGGGATTCAATATAAATAAGTTCTTCTCAGGAAATAGCAGCAAAGGGGCGGATAAAAGCAGCGGATGGTTCGGGCAGAAAAAAGACGAGACCCCAAATTACGGGAATAAAAACGTTCAGGATGCAAAATTTACCGAAGTGAATAACGATTACCCTGAATCCCAAAATGATATTAACAGAAATCAGGATGAACTTCAGGTAAAAGTTGATGCAATACTCGATAAGTTAAGCAAAGGCGGCTACCAGAGCCTGACCGATGAAGAAAAAAGAATCCTGTTTCATGATAGCAAGAAACTGCGATAACTAATCTTTTAACTTTTTGAATGATTTACGGTAACAGTCTTATAAAATATTCCAGGTTCATAACCCGCGAAGTAAAAATCGGCGATATACCACTTGGGGGAACTAATCCGATACGCCTCCAGTCCATGACCACAACCGATACAATGAATACTAAAGCAACAGTTGAACAATCAATCAGAATAATTAAAGCCGGGGCAGATTATGTACGCATCACAGCACCGAGTATTAAAGATGCAAATAACCTCGCTGAAATAAAAAAAGAATTAAAAGCAAAAGGATATAATACTCCGTTGATTGCAGATATCCACTTTACTCCTAATGCTGCAGAAACAGCCGCAAGGATAGTAGAAAAAGTGAGAGTCAATCCCGGAAACTATGTTGATAAAAAGAAATTTGAAATAATAGAATATACTGATAATGAATATAATGCGGAGATTGAAAGAATATATGAAAGATTTTCTCCGTTAGTAAAAATATGCAAAGAGTACGGCACTGCTATGAGGATTGGAACCAATCACGGTTCGCTCTCGGACAGGATTATGAGCCGCTTTGGCGATACACCCGCGGGAATGGTGGAGTCAGCTTTGGAATTCCTGAAAATCTGCGAAGACCTTAATTACTATAATATAGTATTGTCTATGAAGGCAAGTAATCCGCAGGTGATGGTTCAGGCGTACCGGCTTCTTGTGAACAGGATGTTGGAACTGGGAATGAATTATCCGCTGCATCTCGGAGTGACGGAGGCAGGAGACGGAGAAGACGGAAGAATCAAATCAGCTATAGGCATTGGCTCACTGCTCGAAGACGGACTGGGAGATACAGTGAGGGTTTCCCTGACGGAAGACCCTGAATTTGAAATCCCCGTTTGCAGGAAACTTGTAGAAAGATATACAACAAGAAAGAATGATAAACCGATACCGGAAATATCCTCAAACCCTTTAAACCCTTCGGAATATAAAAGAAGGGAAACCATTGAAGTCTCGAAAATCGGCGGGAAAAATGTTCCTGTTGTGATACTTACTTCAACGGAAGATATTTATAATTCAAGCGAAGGACTTAAAAAAGCCGGATATTATTACAGTGAAACCCTTGATAAATGGGTCATAGGGGATATTGCCCCTGATTATATTTATCTCGAAAGAAAAGATTTGAAGTACAAACTACCGGCTACATTGAAGAAGATATTCGATTATAAATATTGGAGTTCTTCAGAATCAAAAGAAAGTTCATACCCGTTATTCACATTAAAAGAATTTATCAGCAGACAGGAAAGAGCTTCAGAATTAAATTTCCTGAAAATCAATACAGGTGATATATATAAGAATGAATTCGGAAAAGCAGCGGAAGAAAAAAATCTTGTTTTAATTTTAGAAACAGACAACGAAAACGCATTTGCGGATTTACGGAGGTCTTTTATAGAACTTATAAATTCCGGCATCAAACATCCTGTGGTGGTGAAAAGAAATTACAGCGGTATCGGAGATGATGAAAAGTTTATAATATATTCTTCTGCAGACTTAGGTTCATTATTTATAGAAGGTTTCGGCGATGGAATCTGGCTGGATTCAGACGGAACTCCGGATGACGTGATAACCAGATGTTCGTTCGGAATACTTCAGGCATCAAGAGTCCGGATCTCGAAAACGGAATATATTTCCTGCCCATCATGCGGAAGAACATTGTTTGACCTTCAGGAAACAACCGCACTCATCAAAAAGCATACATCACATCTAAAAGGTGTAAAAATCGGAATCATGGGATGTATAGTAAACGGACCTGGAGAAATGGCAGATGCAGATTATGGATATGTTGGAAGCGGACAGGGAAAAATAACTTTATACAAAGGCAAAGAGATTATGAAACGGAATATTAACACTGAAATAGCCGTGAATGAATTGATAAACCTGATAAAAGAGAACGGGGACTGGGTTGAACCTTAAAACATTATAATCTTCTAACAGTATCAGAAAAAAAAACCCGCCGCGGATTAGCGTGACGGGTTTTTGTATTTTGGATTTAATTTACTCTACTTTTCTTACGTTAGCAGCTTGCTTACCCTTTGGTCCTTCTTCGATTTCGAATTCGACCACTTCGCCTTCGTTTAGAGACTTGTAGCCTTTACCTTCAATCGCTTTGTAGTGAACGAAGATATCTTCTTGACCATCTCTTGAAATGAAGCCAAAACCTTTGGTAGCATTAAACCATTTTACTGTTCCTTTTTCCATTTTACAGATTTTAATGTTTCTGGAGTTACCCTTTTTAAAAATTATACAACTGCGATTTCCTGCTTATAAAACGTATTGCTGCTAAGGCATTTCTTTTACTACATAAAACTTATTTAATGGAAATAAGGTATTACAGTAAAAATCGGTTTTAAAAGCGTAGCATTTTTCAAGTGCTAACCATTTTGCTGGTAGAAAAGAACAGAAGTATTGTTACTTAACGGGTTCAATATAGTTCTATTTTACCTAAACTGCAATAACTATATAATTCTAAAAGATTAAGAGATTTCAACGGTAATCTATCTTGAATTAGACTAACATTAATGCAAATGTTTAAATAAAGAATATTTATTTAAACCGATTTTTTCCTCTTTAAATATTCCCATTTAATAAAGGGGGATTAAAGGGGGTTGTCGAAAAGTCGGTCAGTGTTTTTATACCCTTATTTTAATACGAAACAATTTTTGTTTTGTAATCGTAAATAGGAATAAAAAGTTACAACAAATAAATTTTACGGTTATGAAAAAATATACTATATCATCCATTTTTTTATTTCTTTCAATTTTATTACTCAATCAGTCAGTTTTCTCCCAGGACAGCTTTAAAGGTAATAAAATAAAAGGGACAGTGATTGAAAAATCATCAGGTAAAGCACTTGAATCTGCAACAGTTCAGGTTTTCAAGTCAGGTGATTCTGCTCTCATCGGCGGGATATTAACAGATAGCGAGGGTAAATTTGAAGTGAGCGATATCACTGATGGAAGTTACACTGTGAAAATCACTTATGTTGGATATTCCACAGCAATTGCAAAAAATGTGAAAGTAGATAATAGTAAAAAAGAAATTAATCTTGGAACCATTAGTCTCGAAGCAAGCTCGGAAACCACAGAGGAAATAAAGGTAGAAGATGAAGCTCCGCAAATGACTTTTGAAGCAGGTAAAAAAATATACGATGCCAAGAAAGATCTCACAGCACAAAACGGAAACGCTCTGGATTTGCTTAAAAACGTTCCTTCCGTAGATGTTGATAATGACGGTAATGTATCTTTAAGGGGTGCCGGAAATGTTAAAATTCTGATAGACGGCAAGCCTTCCGCTATGCTCAGCAATGGAACTCAGGCGCTTCAGAATATTCCTGCAAATTTGATTGAAAAAGTAGAAATTATTAATAACCCATCTGCGAAATACGAAGCAGAAGGTGTGTCCGGTATTATTAATCTAATTATGAAACCTAACGATAATTTAGGTTACAATGGAAATATAAAAGCAAATAGTGGTACTCAGGATAAGTATAATATTTCTATGGGAGGCTCTGTGAAGAAAGGTAAATTTACCGTTAACGGAAATTACAGCTATTGGAATTATCTGATGCCGGGAAGTTCATTAATAGACAGGACATTATTTTCAAGCACTGCATCAAATAATATAATCACGAATCTTGACTGGCATTATAAAGGTATTTCGCATTACGGTGCTTTTGGTGCAGATTATGATTTTGATAAATTCAATACACTGTCACTTGTTGCTAATTACTTTAATTTTGACAGGCACATTGTCTCCAAAAATACACTTAATGTATTCGATATAAATAGAAACAACACCTTTAATAATATTGCGGAAATGGATGATGGGAGAAACGGTTATAATTTCGATGCCACACTTACTTATACTAAAAAATTTGAAGAGAAAGGAAGAGATTTTACAACCTTCCTGAATTATTCGGGCAGGAAAGAAAATAGTCCTGTCAGTTACAAAAATTATCTCACAAATTCTGTTTTACTTCAAGAGAAGTTTTCAGATTTCAAATTTAACTTTCTCAACTGGCAGGCAGATTATGTCCACCCGTTTGGTGAAATTTCGAAACTTGAAACCGGAGTTAAATCAGACTTAAGAAATATTTCAGGAAATTATACTTTCAATAATTTCGATGGGAATTCCGGCACATCGATTCCGGATCCGGGAAGAACTAATGATGCAGATTACAAAGACTGGATATCTGCATTTTATGGTACGTTTTCAGGCGGTTATAAAGATTTTAGCTATCAGGCAGGACTAAGGGGCGAATATACATATATTGATTTTTCAATTCTGCAGGGAACACAAAAATACAACAACAAATATTTTGATTTATTTCCAAGCGTAAGTTTATCTCAAAAGCTCGGAACGGAAAATCAATTTCAGTTTAGCTATAGCCGGAGAATCAACCGTCCTCAGCTTAATATGCTGAATCCTTTTGTTGAACAATTCGATGCATACACAAAGAGAACCGGCAATCCATATTTGAAACCGGAATATACAAATTCGCTGGAACTTGGATATATACGTTCCTTAAATTTTGCCACCGTTACGTTAACAGGTTTTTACAGGAACACCAAAAATGATCTTAACTTCTTAAGCACCGTTGATACAAACGGAGTATCATTGATGTATCCTGAAAACGCAGGAACTTCAAATTCAAAAGGACTTGAATTAATTCTGCAGGGAAGTCTTTCAAAATGGTGGACATTCAACGGAAATTATAGTTACTTCAACACAAATATATTTAATAATGACGGTATAAATAATTTTGATAAAACTTATAATTCCTGGACAACTCGTCTATCAACCAGTGCTTCCATTCCCGAGATTGCAGATTTACAATTAACTTACTTTTATTTCGGAAAGCAGGCGACATCACAAGGTGATATTGAACCTAATCAAATGGTAAATCTTTCGATTTCAAAAAGTTTCTTCGATAAGAAACTTGTTCTCGGATTCAGGGTTAACGACCTTTTCAACCAGCTAAGGTTTAATTTACAATTGGCAGGGAATGATTTCACACAAAGAATATGGCAGAAACAAAGTACGCGAACGGCATTCCTGACATTGACCTTTAACTTCGGGGAACAATTCAGTTCAAAATCACAAAAGACAGCCCAAAGAAAACAAAGGGAATCCGAAGGAGAAATTCAGCAAACAGGGAATTAAAATATATACTTAGAAATAATACGAATACAAAAAACCCTGCACTTGCAGGGTTTTTTGTTGCGACACTGTTTTACTCACCCGATGAATTACCTACGTTAATGCTTGTTTCATCTGATGAGTTTTTGTACAAAATAAAAAGGTAAAGGACTTTATAAAAAATTTGATTTCAATACTTAAAGAGATTAATTTGATAATAAATTCACTACAAAAAATATGAAAAAAATATTAGAAAGAATAACGATAGATGAAAAAATCTGTAACGGAAAGCCGACGATAAGAGGTAAAAGGATTACCGTTCAGACAATTCTGGAATTTCTGAGTGCAGGAGAAGAAAAACAGGAAATTCTTAAACAATACCCTTCACTAGAGTTAGAAGATATTGATGCATGTATAAAGTTTGCAGCAGATCTTATGGGTAGGAATTATGTTATCAAAGTAGTAGCATAAATGGCAAAATTTTTAATAGATTTAAATTTACCGTATTATTTTTCTCTTTGGAATAGAGATGAATTTATTCATTTAAAAGATAATAACTAAAAATTCTCAGACGAAGAAATTTGGGAATATGAGAAAATAATAATCTTACCATCATATCAAAGGACTGTGATTTTTCGAATCGAATTTTATTTAAAACACCTCCCCCGAAAGTTATTCATATTAAATTTTATATAAAAAATTAAATTAAATCTTTCTAATAATTCAATTATATTTATGTTATTAACGAGACTAAACTTGTCAGGAATCTTAACAGAATATAGGAATTTAAAATAATAAAATAATTATCTGAATGAATAATAAAATATTATCACCGGTTGATTTACAGGAAGCGGTTAATTCATTCCGCATTAGCAGAATAATCCTTACTGCTTATGAACTGGAAGTATTCAGTGTCGTCGGAGAGGGAAAAAAAACCTCTTCTGAAATATCGGAAATGTTACACACCGATGAAAGAGCAACTGACAGGCTTTTAAATGCATTGGTAGTGACCGGATTGATAGAAAAAAAAGGAAATAAATTTTCAAATTCTCCTCTGGCATCGAAGCACCTCGTGAAATCAAGTCCTGCATATATGGGCGGCATTGCACACATTGTAAATCTTTGGGATTCATGGGATACATTGACAAAAGCGGTAAAAGCGGGTACTTCAATTTTAACCAGAGATTCAATTAATGAAAGGGGAAAAGACTGGCTTGAAGCATTCATAGCTGCAATGCATTCCCGTGGAGGAAATCATGCCAGGGAAATTCTTTCGCTTATAAATTTTGATAAAGTTAAAACTGTAATAGATATTGGCGGCGGTTCCGGTGCTTTTCTGTTTGAATTCATCAAAAAGAATAAACAACTTAAAGGTGTAATTTATGATTTACCAAATGTAGTTCCGCTCACTGAGAAATATATTTCGAAAGAGGGACTTAATAATTCAATTGCTACAATACCTGGTGATTATTTAACTGATGAACTGGGAAGCGAATATGATATGGCTTTTTTGTCCGCGGTAATACACAGCAACTCTCCCTCTGAAAATCAATTGCTGTTTAAAAAATGTTATGACTCTTTAAATCCCGGCGGTCAAATTGTTATACTGGATTATGTAATGGATGAAACCCGGACTTCACCCGGAATAGGTGCTTTTTTCTCTATAAATATGCTTGTCGGAACAGAAAAAGGTGATACCTACACAGAAAAGGAAGTTACAGACTGGTTGATAACTGCAGGATTCAAAAATATTGAATTTAAAAAAACATCTCTTGATACATCACTAATGATAGGTTATAAAAATTAATTTCTCTCCCCCTTTATAAGAGAGAGCAAGAGGGGGTTTGCCTCTTCTTGAGTGGGGATTAAAGATTGTGTTTCGCCGCTGTTGGTGTTTAAGCAAAGCGACACCAATAGTTTTTAATCTTTGGATGGGATTAAGGGTGTGTTAAATTCCTCCTTAAAAAAGGGGGATAAAAGGGGGTTGTAAATAATTTATTATTATAGAATTTTTCAATAAAAATGGTGTCAAATGAAAAAAGCGTATAACATTCTTATATCATTTGTCGGTGGAAACGATGCAGGAAAAATGCAAGGAAAGAATGACGGGGCGATACTTACTCTTTTGAAAGCCGGAAAATTTGATGAATTAAATCTTATCTGGACAAAATCAGAGAAGGAAAAATTTGACAGCTATAAAATTGCAAAGTATCTTGAAAAAGAAATAAAAGCAAGAAAGCATTGTCTTTCTGTTTATCTCCATCCATTTGAACTTGAAGATGTCACAGACCATAATGAAATTTATCCTAAACTCTTAGAACTTTGCAGGGATAAATTCGAAAACAGGCTAAAAACAATTAAATTAACTGCTGCAATATCTTCAGGAACACCTTCTATGCAGGTCTGCTGGATATTAATGGCAGAGTCCGGTGATTTCCCGTTGGAAATTATAAGGGTCAGTGAACCAAAATTTAAAAGCAAACCATTCACGCAAGTAAAACTCGGCACGGGACTTCCGAGAATAGTACACCTTGAAAAGGAAATTAAGGCATTGAAGCCGGAAATAGTGATGACAATTAAACATCCATCTTTAAAAATAGATAACAATGAAATAATATTAGGTCCGTTGGAATTCTGTTACTACCGTTATTTTCTTACAAAAGCAATAAGCGGAGAAAAATATATGAAAGTTTACTTATATGAACTGCCGATGGAATTTCTTGAATGTATAATCAGTTATTATATAGAAAGTTTTTCCCATCTTGATCAGGATATAGGGCAGTATAAAAAAATGTTTGAGAAAAAAGAAAATATTTCAGCGGCAAGATTTTTGCCGAACAGGTCAAAGATTAACAGAAAAATAAAAGAAGCATTAAATAATCCGTCAAGAAGCCGCTATGCAGAAATTGAATCAGAAGGAATAAAGTCAGCAAAAAAATACGGCATAAACCTCCCCAAAGAAAAGATAAAGATATTGAAATAATATTCTTTTTTCCTGTCTTACTTAAAAGATTAACCTAGTGAGGATTTCAAGTAAATAAAACCCTTCTTGTTTACTTTTAGAGCGGCCTTAGGTAAACACAAATCATAGTATTTACTTTTAAAGCGGTTTTAGGTAAATTACAGACATTAAATTTACTTTATGAAAACATCAAGTACAGGACGATATATAAAACAACTATCAGGGGAAACGCAATTCAAAGCGTTTATTCCTGAAAATCTGCCTTTTGATATAAAATATGACGATGATTTAGTGAATTTGCTTTCAAAAGCAGATTCGGCAATTGCAAGATTTGATGAAATCGCTGAAAATTTACCTGATATCAATTATTTTTTAAAAATGTATATAGGTAAAGAGGCATCATTATCATCACAAATTGAAGGAACTCAAGCTACATTATCGGATTATTTAAAAGAAGAGTCGAAGTTGAAAATTAAGGAATTACCCAACGATACCGACGAAATAAGAAATTACATTAATGCGATGGATTATGGTATAAATCGCTTAAAAGATTTTCCATTCTCACTTCCTCTAATCAAAGAAATACATAAGATCTTATTGAAAGGAGTCAGAGGTGAACATAAAACACCTGGAGAATTTCGCATATCACAAAATTGGGTAGGCGGTACTTCAATTCAGACCGCAAATTATATTCCTCCTCCTGTCGAAGAAATGAAAACGGCAATGCACGAACTCGAAAAATTCTTTTACACAAGCGACCAGATACCTGTATTAATCAAAACAGCATTAATACATTATCAGTTTGAAACTATACATCCTTTTCTTGATGGTAATGGCAGAATCGGACGGCTGTTAATAACATTTTTTTTAATTCACAAAAAGGTTTTAAAAAAGCCATTACTCTATTTGTCTGAGTATTTTAAAAAATACAGACAGGAATATTACGATGCATTATCAAACGCAAGGGATAAATATAATATCGAAAGCTGGATAAAATTCTTTCTTGAGGGAGTAAAAATAACAGCAGAAAGAGCGACATCTACAATCAATAAAATAGTGGAAATGAAGAAATATGATTTAGAGAAAATAAATGCATCCGGTTCAAGAACAGGAAAATTACTGAAAGTATATGAATATTTATATTCACGACCATTCTTAACGTCGAAAATCATTAAGGAACTAATTCCAGTCTCAAGCAAATATGCACTTGAGATTATGGACAAATTAGAAAAACTTGGTATAATAGAAGAACTTGAGAAGGGATTAAGACCCAAAATATATATATTTGAAAAATATAGAACTATATTTGAGGAAATGAGTTAAGAAAATCATTCCGCAAACTTGCCTATATTTAAAGAAGAAATATTATTATTTTTTTGGGATAAAAGTTTTATAGTAGAAAAGGTAAATTTTAAATTATGGAAATTACTTTACCGAAATATATTGATAAATTAATATTTGAAAAATTAGGCGGAATATATTCTCCCGGTGAAGATGTAGATGTAAATTTAAATAACGATGAAATAAAAACTAAAAAATATCTTGGTACTTATTTCCCAAGAAGTTTTGCAGAAAGTTATAGTCTTTTTAATTTTTTATTTGATAAAAAAAAGTATAAAGATATATTATCAAGCAAACATGAAATTAAAATATTGGATATAGGTGCGGGGACTGGTGGGAATTTAACAGGACTACTGTATGCTTTTCTTGATAATTTACCCGATATAAATAATTTCAAAATCATCGCGATGGACGGGAATGAATTTTCATTTAAATATCAAGATGTATTTATTAGTAATGTAAAAAACTATTATGGAAAAAAAATTGAATTTTTATCTTTACACGGTTCCGTTGATAGCGAGAAAGGATTAAAAGAAGCTTTTTCAAGAGCCGAAAAAAAGTTTATAACTCAGGATTTTGATTTTATTATATCCTCTAAATTTTTGGCGGAATTGTATAGTCAAAATCCTGAAGGGGAAAATAATCATTATTTTGAATTATTAAATATTGCTGGTAAATATTTGTCGGAAACGGGAATAATATCTTTGATAGATATTACCCCCCCTGATAAAAAAGGGTCAAGAGGTTTTATGCCTTATATAATAAATGAGGAAGTGAGTGATTATTTACGGTTTTCAAGTGATTTAGCAATTTTGGTTCCACGGATATGCAAAGAATATATGCCGTGTATAAATCCTAAAAAATGTTTTAGGCAAAGAGTAATGTTCGTCAATCATAGTAAAAAAAGAAAAGATGTATCAAAACATTACTATATAGTCTTGGGAAAAAGTCAATTTGTTGATAATATTTCGTCAGAATTATCAATTTTAAAGGATGTGTCCTTTAAAAATTACTATGGTGATGAAATTTGTATTGGTATATGTGATAAAGGCAAATTTAAATGGTTATAAAATATAATGTTTAAATCCTGGGAAAAAATATTGATTAAGAATAAAAACGGGGAGGAAGCCGAAGCATCGGCTCCGGTGATTATCTCTGCATCAAGGGCGACTGATATTCCCGCTTTCTATTCAAAGTGGCTGATGGAAAGATTGAAAAAGGGTTATATCGTCTGGCGGAATCCTTTTAATAATGTTAAGCAGTATATTTCATTCGATAAGACACGTCTCTTCGTTTTCTGGTCAAAGAATCCTAAACCGCTTTTGAAATATCTCCCGGAATTAGATAAAAAGGGAATCAATTATTATTTCCAGTTTACTTTAAATGATTATAAGATAGAAAATTTTGAGCCGAATGTTCCTCCGCTTGATAAAAGGATAGAGACTTTCATAAAGCTTTCAAATCAGATTGGAAAAGATAAAGTTGTCTGGAGATTTGACCCGTTGATACTGACAAATGAAATTGATGAAAATATATTATTGGAAAAAATAAAAAGTGTTGGTGATAAAATATATAAGCATTCATCAAAACTCGTATTCAGTTTTGCGGATATAAATATTTATAGGAAAGTGAAATCGAATCTAAGAAGGGAAGAAATCGAATATATAGAATTTGATAAAATTAAGATGGGAAATATGGCAAGAGGAATATCTGAGCTTAATAAAAAATGGGGTTTGGAATTGGCAACTTGCTGTGAAGAAATTAATCTGGAAGAGTTCGGAATTAAGCATAACAAATGCATTGATGATGAATTGATTTACAAATTATTCAAACAGGATAAAATCTTAATGGATTTTCTGGGTTATGATAATAATGAACAAACGGATTTATTTAGTGAAAATCAGAAAAGACCGAATATGAAGGATAAAGGGCAGAGAAAAGTATGCGGATGCATTGTGAGCAAAGATATAGGTGAATATGACACCTGCAGTCTCTTATGTGTTTATTGTTATGCGAATACATCGGCAGAAAAAGTGAAAAGGAATATTAAAAAACACTCTCCGGAAAAAGAATCCATAGTATTATGAAGCAAGGGAGCAAACTCTTTTCTCTGTTTACCACCCCACCCCTGCCCCTCCATCCCGACTTTGTCGGGATTCCGAGACCTGGAATTGGGAGGGGAATAATGTTTAGCAAAATCTTTTTATTATTAATTACTAATTATCGAAGCACAGCGTAGATCCCAGCCTGTCCCGATGCATCGGGAATGAACCTGTGAATCGGGACTAATTTATTGACAGCAGTTTCCTGTATTCTTCTGTGTTTCTTATAATCCGCAAGGCTTCCTGAAGCTGGATATCGGAAGGGAATAATGCTTCTATCTGCTCTTTTTCGTTTACTATTCTTCTGTTTATTTCCGATTCAATTGCACGTTTCAATTCTTCCCTTGATTTTTCAATTTCGGCTGAGTTTTCTTTGTTAAGTTCGCCGCTTAATTTTTCTAAATCCTGAGAGAAACCGTTTGAGTATCCTTTTAAGTCTGCTATCTTTTTTAAATCCTCGATCTTTTTATATGCTTCGGATTTGTAAATGAAACCGTTTGTGCTGATGTAATTCTTAAATTCTTCGAATATTGCATCCGTGCATTTGAATATTTTTATTCCGGGATTTTTATCAAGATAATAATTCCCGAATTTGAAAAACATATCTTTATATAATAATGCCGAGTATATCTCGCTTTCGGGTTCTGTCTTGATAATTATATCAGGGGTTATCCCGCCGTTTGCATATACGATTCTTCCTCCGAGAGTCCTGAATTCGTTTTGAGAAAACGTTTCTTTATCAATGAATACACCAAATTTATTTTCCCTGAAGTAATTTTTTTCCTGTATCCATCTGCCCGAAGGTGTATAGTATCTTGAAGTCGTGATTTTAAGTTTTGCATCCGAATCAATATCTTTTACAATCTGTACAAGTCCTTTTCCATATGTCTGTGAGCCGATGATGACACCTCTATCCAGATCCTGAATTGCTCCTGCCATAATTTCCGAAGCCGATGCAGTGCCTTTGTTTACAATAAGAACAATAGGTATCTCTTTAGGAATCAGAGGGTCTTCTTTTGAAAAATATTTTATTTCGGAATCTTTTTTCTTTCCTTTGGTGATAACGAGAAGGTTATTTTTAGAAACGAGTTTGTTTAAAATTCCTATCGCAGCATCAAGCAATCCTCCGCCATTATCTCTCAAATCAATAACCAATCCTTTAAAATTGTTTTTTAATTTGAATGTTTTAAGGGTCGTTTCCACTTCATCCACAGCGGTTGAAGTGAACCTGTCGAGTTTGAAGTAAGCAATTCCGTCATTTTCTTCGCCGATAAATCCGGAATAAGATATGTTTTTTAAAATTATTTCCTGCCGTGTAAGGTCAAAGTCGAGAACCTGTTCATCCCTCTGTATAGTCATTTTCAGGCTTGTTCCTGCAGCACCTTTTACAAGTTTATTCACTAAATCGGTTTTTGCATCTTTCAGGTCAACCCCCTCAACGCTTAATATCCTGTCTCCTATCCTTAGCCCTTTTTTCTGTGCTTCGTAACCGTTCATTACATTGGAAATAAAAATGGCACTGTCTCTGTATGAAATTGTGATACCGATTCCTCCGTATTTGCCGTTTACTATCAAATCAATTTCATTCTTACCCTGGTCACCGTAGTAAACCGTATACGGATCGAGTGTTTTCAGCATACCGTCTATGCCTTCTTTCATAAACCTGTCAACATCTATATCATCAACGTAGTTTAACGCAACTTCTTTGAACACTTTCCCGAAAACGTCCAGGTTGCGGTTTATCCTGTCATAAATATCATCATCGCCCCGGAATCCAACTCCGAGGAATATTAATATAGTGAAAAGTGAAAATATCTGATAAAACCTGTTTCTTAAAATATTCTTCATTTTATTTTTTATGAATCTTCTGATTGTTTAAAATTTTAATTATTTCAGCCTGGAGTTTTTGCACGGTTTCCTTTCCGTTCAGTACTTTAAACCTTTTTTCTTTTTTTGCAATTTCACGGTAGCCGTTTATCACCTTTCTATAATATGACTTTTTTTTCTGTTCAATCCTGTCGTCGATGTTTTTCTTATTTTTTTTTCGTTTAAGTGTTTCGTTATAATCTATATCAATCAGGAAAGTAATGTCCGGTATAAGTCCGTCAGTTGCAATTCTGTTCACGTTATTCACGTGTTTCAGGTCCAAATTTCCTCCGTAGCCCTGATATGCCGTAGATGAATCATAGTATCTATCACATATAACAATATATTCTCTTTTTAAGTGCGGTTTGATCACTTCATTCACAAGTTGCTGGCGTGATGCTGAGAACAGCAGAAATTCAGTGAGGAAATGCATATTGTGGTTTTCTTTATCCAGGAGAATCTCGCGGATTTTTTCCGATATATATGTTCCGCCCGGCTCCCTCACGAAAATAACCTTTTTCTTTTTCTCTTTTAAATATTCGTAAAGTAATTTTGCCTGCGTGGTTTTTCCGCTGAAATCAATACCTTCAAAAGTGATGAACATTATTTATTTTAAATTTATTAACATTATATCTTTAAAATATACGTAAAATGAACAAATAGAATAATACAGAAAAAAACTCAAAAATAAACTTAAAATACCGGATTAATAATATTTCAATTAAGATTGAATAAAAAATCTTTTTTAGATAAATTATAAAACTATATTTTATGTTCAGTAAAAATTTAATTCTTTTTGGCCTTTTAGTTATCAATGCTGTTTCGGGTTTCTTTCTGTTTTATTTCAGATACAGTAACCAGTCTATTTTATTGAGTAATTTCGATTTCACAAAGCATTCAAATCTCATCACTATCATACTCTTTGTTCTCCTGGGAGCTTTTATTATCATAAATATGATATCGCGTGCAGAATATAATAAAGGCGGATTGGTGTTACTCCTGATTTGCTCTTTGATAGGTCTTGTATCCTTGTTTGTATCGCTCAGGTTCGAGGATAAGACAGATAAAATTGAAATAACTTCAATTTATATTTTTACGGGGCTTTATGTCTTAATCTCTCTTATATTGCTCTCGCTTTCGCGTTCCAAAAAACTTCATATATTCAGCGGAATATGGATAGTGGTTCTTCTTATAGGGGTTTTATTCTCGTTTACTTTATACCAGGTGTATTATTTCAAGGATGATGTGTCTACATATTACGACGGTACAAAGAGGGCTAATGCCGGTGTGGTACTCGGGGCGGCGGTTTGGGGCGGCAACAGGCCTTCACCCATACTCAGGGAACGCATAAACAAAGCATTTGAAATATATGAAAAAAAATACGTGCCAAAGCTTGTTCTTACAGGGGGCGGCTCTCCGAATGAAATGAGCGAAGGAGAAGTTGCAAAAAATGAATTAATAAAATACGGGGTGGATAAGAATAATCTTTTCGTGGAAGATAAATCGAATTCAACTTTTGAACAGATATTATTCGTCAGGGATAAGCTTTACAAAAAAAACAGGTGGGACAAGATTATTCTTGTTTCAGATAATTACCATCTTTTCCGTTCCTCTGAAATTTGTAGATTCAACGGTATGAACGTTGACTGTATTTCCACCGATACTCCGCACACTCCCGAGGGAGCGATGAATTTTTGTTTAAAAGAGACCGTTGCCGTGATTTTTTACTGGGTATTCGGTATAGGATAAATTTATTAAGTTTAAAAATATTAAAACAAAAATATGGCTGCATCAAAGAGAAGAGATATGAGGATTAAAGTTGTACAGATACTGTACGCTCATGAACTTTCAAAAGATCCCATTGAAAAGGTAAAGAAAGACCAGCTTACGGAAATTGAAGACGAAGAGTTGTATCATTTCGCCTGCGAACTGATCCGGCAGGTTCTCGATAATTCCAAGAAAATTGATAAGTTGATTGAAGGCAGCATCGATAACTGGGAACTCGAAAGGATAGCACTTCTTGATAAGCTTGTCCTGCGAATGGGCGTAGCGGAACTAATGGCGTTTCCCGATATCCCGACAAAGGTGACTATAAATGAAGCTATAGATATCTCGAAATTATTCGGAACCAACAACAGTGGAAAGTTTGTAAACGGTGTACTGGACGCCATACATAACCGGCTCATTAAAGAAGGGAAAATTGAGAAGTCCGGCAGGGGTCTGCTTGATACGAAGAAAAAACCTGATGAAAAATAAAAGTCAGGTCTTTATATGGTCGCTCTTTGATTTTGCAAATTCTTTTTATGCCGTTGTAATTGTTGCATTCGTCTTTGCTGTATATTTTACCGATGTCATTGCAGAAAAGCACCCTGCGGCGGATCTATACTGGTCCCTTGGCATCAATATTTCTATGCTGATATCCGCAGTCCTTAATCCTATATGCGGAGCCCTTGCGGATTACACTTCCAACAAAAAAAAGTTCTTGTTCTATTTTACGCTGCTTGCGGTGATTCCTACTGCGCTAATGTATTTTACAGGAAGCGGAACCATTCTTTTCGGGCTTACACTATTTGTAATTTCAAATATAGGATTTCAGACAGGGCTGACATTTTATGATGCGTTCATTTCCGATATGGTCGAGGAAAAATATTATAATCAGGTTTCTGCATTCGGGTATGCCATAGGATATGCCGGGTCTATTGCAGGCGTTGTGATGGTATTTCCCCTGAAAGATAATCCAAACCTGCTATTTCTTCTTACCGCAATATGCTTCCTGGTATTCTCCCTGCCATTATTTGCTTTTCTCAGGGAAAAAAGAATTCACAAGGATTATGCAAAGGTAAATTATATCAGATACGGATTTAAAAAAGTGATAGACACATTAAAGCATATTAATCAATATAAAAATCTCCGGAATTTTCTTATTGCGTTTTTTTTATATATAGATGCAGTAAATACAATAATATTTTTTTCGGGTATTTATGCAAGAACCACACTTGGCTTTTCTATGACAGAACTTGCAATATTTTTCCTCATAGTTCAGATAACTGCCATGCTCGGCTCATTTCTTTTCGGATATATCGGGGATAAATTCGGGATACTCCGCTCTATTTTCGTTACATTGGTTTTCTGGACGGCAATAACGTTCTTTATTTTCTTTTTTGTCGATAAAGATTCATCTGTAGTGATTTCAGGATTAAGAATCCATTATTTCTTTATTGTGGGAGGATTCGCCGGAACATTCCTTGGCTCTACGCAGAGTCTCTCGCGTGCGTTAATGACGAAACTTACACCTTTCGAGATCAAAACAGAATTTTTCGGATTCTATGCACTTTTTGATAAAACCTCGACCTTGCTGGGACCACTAACTTTTGGTATGGTTTCCTGGCTCACCGGCTCTCAGAATTTTGCCGTTCTCTCAATTGGAGTTTTTTTCCTCTCCGGTATGTTGTTATTAAGAAGAGTAAAAGAACACAACATTGAATAATTTAAAAATTGAAAATAAAGAGCAGCCAGAATTTTTATCACTGATAAAACTTATCGATGATGAAAATGAATTCGTCTATCAAAACGTGAGGGAAAAATTTGTTTCGTATGGAAAAGAAGCATTGCATTTCCTCGGGGATTATATTAATTCGGATGACGATGTTATTGCAGTCCGCGCAAAAGAAATCTGTGAAGAAATCAATTTTAAATCTGCAGAAAAAAAATTAAGGGATTTATCTTATAAGGAAAATATTCTCGAAGAGGTAGCTTTTTCAATAGCGTCTTATGAATATCCGGAGGTAGATTACGAAAATTATAAAATGATACTTGATAATATGGCGAGCGACCTGAAAAAACAAATTGATACTAAATTTCCCGGGGATGTTTCGGCTTATGATAAGATAAAAATGCTCAATCATTATTTCTTTGTTGAGAAAGGTTTCAAGGGCAACACAAAAGATTATTATGAAATCGATAATAGTTACATAAACCGCGTGATAGACAGGAAAACAGGAATTCCTATAACATTGTCGATTGTTTATATCCTGATATCTCAAAGATTAGGGATGCCGGTAACGGGTATGAATATTCCAAACCATTTTATCATAAAGTATAAGGATGAAACGAATGAATTTTTTATAGATGTCTTTAACAAGGGAGTGGTGATATCAAAACCTGAAGCACTGAATTTTCTCAGACAATTTGGTGTATATGAAAAAGATTTTGATGAACTGCCTTTTCTTCAGAGTTCAAGCGAGAAGAATATTATCAGAAGGATATTTGCAAATCTGATAAATGCCTATGAAAAGGAAAAGAATGAAAAGAAAGTTGAACAATTAAAAAAACTGCAATCGTATTTCGGTTAGGTTATTATAATTAGTAATTAATTATTAATTACATGCCTTTGTCACCCTAAACTCGTTTCAGGGTCTAATCCAATCTGAGAAAAGAGATTCTGAACCAGGTTCAGAATGACAAAATTTATTATTTAATTAGAAGCATTTTTCTTGTTTCAAAATAGTCTTCCGCTTTTAACTGATAAAAATAAACCCCGCTCGGCAAATTACTCCCGTCGAACATTACTTCATATGTCCCCGGCTGTAACTGTTCATTTACGAGTGTTGAAATTTCTTTGCCGAGTAAATCATAAACTTTGAGTGAAATCTTAATTTCCCCCTTTGAAGGGGGGTAGGGGGGATGACCAGATACATCAAACCTAATCTTCGTCACCGGATTGAAAGGATTTGGATAGTTTTGCGACAACGAATAATTTGATGGAATTTCCGAACTAGTATTTTGTATTCCTATTATTTCTGAAAGTGGACGCCGCCAGACAGAATTACCCATAGTTCCGGCAAAGATGTTATTGTTTGTAATTATTAATGAAAATGTATTTGGAATTCCAACAAACCCTTGATTTACTTGAGACCAGTTCGTTCCGTCATTTGTTGAAAGATAAATACCTGATGTTGTTCCTGCAAATAAATTATTTCCAATAGCTGCAAGAGAATGAATAGAATTATTAAAACCCAATTCAGTTTGAGCCCAACTGTTACCATTATTTGTTGAGACATAAACACCATAAGGAGATGTCCCTGCATAGATATAATTTCCGCTTACCGCAAGAGAATAGACATTTCTATTATTCAATGAAGTTTGTGTCCAACTGCCTCCATTATTTGTTGAAAGATAAACCCCCGAACTACTTGTTCCTGCAAATAAATTACTTCCGCTTACAGCAAGTGTAGGTACAGTTTTATCATATAGTGCTGTCGAATACCAGTTGTTTCCATAATCTGTTGAATAACAAACCCCATACTGATATCTCCCCGCAAATATTGTATTTCCTATGGTAACAAGAGAATAAACAATAGAATTACTTAATCCAGTTAGCGACCAGGTACTTCCATTATTTGTTGAAACATAAACACCATCATAGTTTCCACAACCGGCATAAATTTTACCATTTAGTACTGCAAGTGCCTGAATGTCTTTATTGTTTAAGGTGGTTTGCGTCCAGTTGCTTCCATTATTAGTAGAGAGATATACGCCGCTGTTAATCGTTCCCGCAAAGAAATTATTCCCGTTTACGGCAAAGGAAATAACAAGTCGATTATTAAATGAAGATTGCGCCCAGTTTGTCCCATTATTTGAAGATTGATATATACCATTGTTCAAAGTACCTGCAAATAAATTATTCCCGCTTACAGCAAGTGAATAAGTGCATTGATTGTTTAAAGCGGTTTGTGTCCAATTATTACCATTATCTGTTGATAGATAGACTCCATCTGTACTTGTTCCCGCAAAGATATTACTCCCGATTATTGAAAGAGTATATACCCATTTATTGTTCAAAGTAGTTTGTGTCCAGTTCGTCCCATTATTTGTTGAGAGGAAAACTCCGTTATTGCTTGTTCCTGCAAATAAATTATTTCCGTTTACAGATAGAGAATATACCGTTTGGTTGTTCAAAGAAGTTTGAGTCCAATTTGTTCCGTTATTTGTGGAGAGATATATCCCAGTATTTTGAGTTCCTGCAAAGATATTATTACCGCTTACGAGCAGAGTATTGACATTAGAAGCATTTAAAGGTGTCTGCGTCCAGTTTGTACCATTATTAGTTGAGACATATATTCCATAATTGTATGAACCTGCAAAAACATAATTTCCGTTAATCGCAAGAGTATGAATATCTACATAATTCAAAGCTGTCTGCGTCCAATTCGTGCCACTATCCGTAGAGAGATATACTCCGGCATTTGTTGCAGCAAAAAATTTACTCCCACTTACGGCAATAGCCCGAACATTTAGATTATACATTGAAGTTTTAGACCAACTCATACCGTTATTAGTGGAGAAAAAGATACCGCTTGGATAGTTATAGTCATATGTTCCAGCAAAAATATTATTTCCACTAACAGCCAGAGAATAGACGGTGCCTCCATACATACCATCACATTGCACCCATTGACATTTACAATATTCAATTGTTAAAGTGAAATGTAAGATTAAAACAAAAATTAAAAAATAAAATATTTTTTTCATTTTAATAAAACTAATTTTCTCGACTCCGAATATTTTCCGGAAGTTAATTTATAGAAATATATGCCACTCGGCAGATTACTACCGTCAAAAGTTACTTCATAAGTCCCGGGTTGTAATTTTTCATTTACAAGTGTTGTAATTTCTTTTCCGAGCAAATCATAAACTATTAAAACCACCCTGTCATTCCCGAATGTTTTTATCGGGAATCCATTAAAAGGTATTTCAAACCTAATCTTCGTCACCGGATTGAAGGGGTTCGGATAATTTTGGGATACAGAATATTTGTCGGGTACTTTCGATGAAATATTTTGTATCCCCATTATTTCTGATAATGCACGACGCCACACAGAATTATTTTGAGTTCCCGCAAAAACATATCCATTTGAAATGCATAAATTATAAACAATCTTGCCTTCAATCCCCTGGCTTCTTTGTAACCAGTTTGTTCCGTTATTTGTAGAAACAAAAATACCATTTGAGGAAGAAATAATAATATTCAAACCTGATATTGAAATATCATTAATATATGACCCTGTTAAAGAACTATTCAAGTTTGTCCAAGTGTCTCCTTTGTTCGTGGAAAGAAAAATCCCATTTCCCCAAGTTCCGGCGAAGGTGTATATACCTGAGCAAACGATTGCTCTAATCCACGAAGAAGGAAGACCATTATTTTTTCGATTCCAGCTTGCACCATAATTTGTAGAAATGAATATAGTAGTATCCGTACCTGCGAAAATACTTGAATCGGAAGCCGTAATAACATATACTGCTTGATTATTTATTCCATTATTTGCATTAACCCAATTTTGACCAAAATTAGTTGAACGAAATACAGGCCCATTACTTACAAATATATTTGAACCTTGAGATTCAATAGCATATATAAGTAAGCCGGCTAATCCATTGTTAATTGAAATCCAATTTTGACCATAATTAGAAGTTCGATAAACACCTGTCCCCCAATCCCCTGCAAATATATATGAACCGGAGCCTGTAATTGCTTCAATACTTAAATCGGGTAATCCGATATTTATCCAGTTATTTCCATTGTTTGAAGATGAATAAATGCCGCATCTTGAGGTTCCTGCGAATATATTTGTTCCGATGACTTTTAAACACGGAATGTATTGCAAATTAAATCCCTTTTGCAGCCAATTTGTACCGTTATTTGTAGAAAGAAAAACTCCACCAAAAGCTGAACCGGCTAAAATATTTGAATTCTTAAATTTTAAAATATTAATAGGATAAGTGGTAAGGTCGGATTTTACAGATGTCCAGTTTGAGCCATTATTTGTGGAGCGAAAAATGCCATAATCATTACCCGCAAAAATTATGGTTCCTGATACATCAATCGTATTAATCATAGTTGATGTTAGACCATTATTTATTGTTACCCATGATGTGCCATAGTTAGAGGAAAAATAGACACCACCATCTCCCATACTTGCAGCATAAATATTTATACCGGATGAGGCAAGTGAATAAATATATAAATTTGTGATACCATTATTTACCGGTGACCAGCTGGAACCACCGTTTCCCGAAACGTAAACTCCATTGCCCTGGCTTCCTGCGAATATATATGACCCCGATGCAGTTAGTGCCGTAATCCGATTATACGTATTAATTCCGTTGTTGACAGTAAACCAATTCGCTCCGTTATTAGTTGATTTATATATTCCATTAAATGATGTTCCAGCGTAAATATTCGTTCCGTCTGATGCAAAAGCTCTAACTTGCTTATTTGATAAATCGAATACCGAAGTCCAGTTTAATCCCCAATTTGTAGATTCAAAAACTCCGGTAGATGATGTGCCTGTAAATACTTTTGTCCCATAAATACCAATTGAATATATATCTGTATTTGATAATCCACTGTTAACTTGCGTCCAGTTTTCACAATTATTGGTGGAATAGTAAACACCATTTTCAGTTCCAACAAATATATTGTTTCCTGATACAGCTATTGAACTAACCCATCCTCCATAAGGTCCATTCGTCTGCTCCCACTGTGCATAACAATTTCCTAACAGCAATGTTGAGCAAAGCGAAATCCCGATGAGTCTCCGAATCGGGAAATAATGAATAATAATTGTAAAAATAATCTTTTTCATTTAAGCAAGATTAATTTTTTTGTCTCTATAAAATTTCCCGCTCTCAGCTGATAAAAATAAACCCCTGATGGTAAATTGCTCCCATCAAATGTAACTTCATAAGTTCCCGGCTGTAATTGTTCATCGACAAGTGTCGTAATTTCTTTTCCGAGCAAATCATAAACTATTAAAACCACCCTGTCATTCCCGAATGTTTTTGTCGGGAATCCATTAGAAGGTATTTCAAACCTAATCTTCGTCACCGGATTAAATGGATTTGGATAGTTCTGAGATAAATTAAATGAACCCGGAATGTTATAATTTAACTCATATACATTTGTTAGTGACGTGTCTCCATATACCACACCGTTAATTTTGCATCCTTTTAAAGTCAAACTATAACCTCCAAAACCCCCGCCACCATAACCCTGATTACTGTAATTACGAAATCCGTATCTACGGATATAACTTTTGGAATATCCTCCCCCGGCATAGGGATTTGACCAAGAATATTCGTAGGTTTTTCTAATAGTTGTATCACCGAATATTGCATAGCTTGAAGTACCGAGGCATATGTAACTTCCGGAACCACAATTTCTTACAGTATCGCCGTTTATAGCAGCAAGACTATCAATTAATTTTTCATTTAAATAATTAGGACAAGAACCGGTTGAATCATATCTGTAAACGCTTCCTGTTATACTATCTACCCTGTAATAACCATTAAATAGACTTGAATTAGAAGAGTTTAAATAATAATATAAATGATTATTAACACTTCTACTAAAAACCGCTGTAAATTTTTCAACCCAATAATAACTTCCCCCTCCAAAAGACCATTCGTTCCCTTGATATACCCAAAAATTCCCGATATGCAAAGGAAAGTACCTGATCGAAAGAGTATCTAATGCGAAAAGACTATTCCTAACAAACAAAAGCATAAAGAAAATTATTATAAAGAATTTTATCTTTTTCATCATACAAAATTTTATTTAAGTAAGATTAATTTTTTTGTCTCTATAAAATCTCCCGCTCTCAGCTGATAAAAATAAATTCCTGAGGGTAAATTGCTCCCATCAAATGTTACTTCATAAGTCCCGGGTTGTAATTTTTCATTTACAAGTGTTGTAATTTCTTTTCCGAGCAAATCATAAACTATTAAAACCACCCTGTCATTCCCGAATGTTTTTGTCGGGAATCCATTAGAAGGTATTTCAAACCTAATCTTCGTCACCGGATTGAATGGATTGGGATAGTTTTGTGACAAAAAATATTTATTAGGAATATCGGAATTTGTTTTTCCTATGAAGACATTCCCTCCATTTGTTGTTCTGAGTATTGTTCCCCCGTCTCCGACAATCCAGCCATTATTTAAACTTATGAAATTTATATTCCAAAGAGTATTATTTGTAATAGTAGTTTGAGTATTCCAGTTACCTCCTCCATTATTAGTTTTTAAAACTATTCCATTATAACCAACAGTCCAACCTACTTGAGCATTAGAAAAGTAAACAGAATAAAAATTTTGATATGTACCACTTACTTGAAAGTTCCAATTTGTTCCTCCATTAGTAGTGATTAGGATATTTCCACCATTGCCTACAACCCAGCCTGACTGGGAATTAATGAAATAAATTGAAAATAATATATTATTTAACCCATTAATTTGTGGAACCCAGTTAATTCCTCCATTAGTAGTCTTGTAAACTGAGCCATTTTTAGTCGTGCCATGATCGTAACCACCTACAGTCCAGCCAATTTGAGCGTCAATAAAATAAACAGTATAAAAGAAATCATACAAATTGAGGGATTGACTAAACCAATTTGAACCTCCAGTAGTTGTTTTCAGTATTGTTCCATAGCTACCCACTGTCCAGCCGGTTTGAGAGTTAACAAAATATTCAGAAAATAAATAATCAGTGATTCCGCTTATTTGAGAACTCCAATTTATTCCGCTATTTGTTGTCTTGAGAATCGTTCCCCAACTTCCAACAACCCAACCCGCTTGATTATCAACAAAATAAACAGAACGTAAATTATTCGACGAATTACTTATTTGAGAAATCCAATTCTCTCCCCCGTTTGTTGTTTTGATTATCGACCCTGACCATCCCGCCGACCAACCTGTTTGAGAATCACGAAAGTAAATAGAAAAAAGATCATTTGTTGTTCCGGAATTTTGCGATACCCATTGTGCATTCGCAATTATTAACGAAAAATGAATAATGAGTAATGTGAAAATTATTTTTTTCATAATAGAAAAATTATTTTGGTAAAACCGGAAATGGTTAAGGGTAGAATAGGTAATAGTATATTATCAAGAATAAATCTCTTATCGGCACAAATTACACCTTTTTTCATTTCGTGCCCCTCCTGTTTTTTATGAAAATCTAAAGTAATTCTTTTTAAATTACCATAGTTATTTTTATATTCAATAATTTGATACCGCTTTTTATCGTCAGACAGGAATCCCAATAAATCGGAATAGGGTTGTCCGACCTATTGTTTTTTTAATTTTTGATTTTTGAATTTTAATTTTTCTCACATCCATCCTGTCCGGTCAAGGCTCCTGTACTGTATCGCTTCGCTGATGTGTGCGGGTTTTAGTTTTTCATCTCCGGCAAGGTCTGCTATCGTTCTGCTTACTTTCAGTATTCTGTCATACGCTCTAGCAGATAGCCCGAGTCTTGTGATTGCCATTTTCATCAGGTTCTCGCAATCAGAATCAATACTGCAAAATTCCTTGATATCTTTTGATGACATATTGGAATTTGAATAGACTCCTTGAATCGACGAGAATCTTTTTATTTGAATTTCTCTCGCTTTAATGACTCTTTCTCTAACCTTTTCGGATTTCTCGGAATCTGCTTTGCTGGAGAGTTCCTGATAATTCACAGGATTAACGTGAATATGAATATCTATTCTGTCAAGTATCGGACCGGAAATTTTCATCAGGTTTTTCTGGAGCTGATTATCGCTGTACATTTCCTGCTCTTTGATATTGCCGGCAGGCGAGGGATTCATTGCCGCTACGAGCATAAAATTACAGGGATACTGTACGGTAATTTTTGAACGCGAAATTGTAACCACTCTGTCTTCGAGCGGCTGGCGCATAACTTCAAGCACGTTCTTTTTGAATTCGGTTAATTCGTCGAGAAATAAAATTCCGTTATGGGCAAATGAAATCTCGCCGGGCTTGGCATTCGAACCCCCGCCTACAATTGAAACGTCGCTCGCTGTATGGTGAGGGGAGCGGAAAGGTCTGGTGGATATCAGTGATGTATCGGGCGGAAGCAAGCCTGCTATTGAATGTATCTTTGTCGTTTCAAGTGCTTCATCGAGCGTAAGCGGCGGAAGTATTGTAGGGAGGCGCTTTGCAAGCATACTTTTCCCCGAGCCCGGGAGACCTATCATAATTATATTGTGTCCGCCTGCGGCTGCAACCTCAAGACCCCTTTTCACATCTGCCTGACCTTTCACATCCGAAAAATCCACCGCATAAAAATTTTGCTGTTCGAAAATCTCACGTGAATTTAATTTGTATGGTTCGGGAATAATTTCATCGTTCAGGAAACCGAGAACCTCCTGAACCGTTTCAAACGGAAATACGTCAAGCCCTTCCACAATCGCAGCTTCTTTGGCATTCTCGATAGGGAGAATGATTCCTTTGAATTCTTTTCTTCTGGCTTCCAGTGCAATGGGCAGGACTCCGGGAATTTTGCGGAGCCTTCCGTCAAGAGAAAGTTCTCCTGCGAAAACGTAGTCTTTCACCTTATCCGGTTTCACCTGATTTGTCTCGCATATTATTCCGATTGCAATAGGTAAATCGAAACCCGAACCTTCTTTTTTAATGTCCGCCGGGGAAAGGTTAATTGTGACTCTTTTTACAAACGGGAAAAATAATCCTGTATTTTTGATTGCTGCCATCACTCTGTCACGTGATTCTTTCACTGCATTATCAGGTAAGCCAACCACTGAAAAATTGTGCATTCCGGGATCGATGTGAGTCTCAACCCTTACTATATAAGCATCGACGCCGAATGTAGCAGCTGTGAATACTTCTGTAATCATAAGACTTATGAATAATAAAGTTTAATTTTTCTTTTTAAAAACGAGGGTAAGCGGAACACCCATAAAGCCAAAATTTTCCCTGACTTTTCTCTCCAGAAATTTTTTATAATTTTCGCTGATGAGCTTCGGATCGTTTACAAAAAATGCAATCACGGGCGGAGATGCTTTTATCTGCGTAATATAGTTTATTTTTGCTTCCTTGCCCCTCGATGATGAAGGAGGGGTAGTCCTTATTTCAGGAAGTAATATTTCATTAAGACTGCTTGTTTTTACGGTTTTATTTCTTTCGTCGTAAATATTCTTCGCTTCTTCAAGCACCTTATGAATTCTCTGCTTTGTAGTTGCAGAGATGAATATAAATTTTAAAAAATTAAAACTCTTTAAGTGTTCGGTGATTTTGTTCTCGATAAGTTTTGCTGTCTTTGAATCTTTTTCAATAAGGTCCCATTTATTTATGACTATCAGCAATCCTTTTTTATATTTTATTACTTCTTCGATAATTCTTGTATCCTGCTTGTCAAGTTTAAAAAAAGATGACTTGATATCCGATACGTTCTCGAATGCCTCGAAAATAAGTGTGGCATCAACCACAAGTATCACCACATCGCTGCGCTTGATTGCTTTGTATGTCCTTACTGTGGAAAAAAATTCAAGAGACTCTTTCTGGCTGATTTTACTTTTTTTTCTCAGACCGGCTGTATCGATGATAACTATATCTTCACCGAAATATTTTATAACGGAATCAATTGAGTCGCGTGTGGTACCGGGAATATCCGTGACTATATTGCGGTCTTCGTTAAGGATTGCATTAGCTATGGAAGATTTCCCGGCGTTAGGTCTTCCTACAATTGAAAATTTAATTCTTGTATCTTCTATTTCCTCTTTCTCCTCGAAATCAATCGTGACTATATCGAGAAGGTCTGCCACATTTCTTCCGGAAAGAGCCGATATAGTATAAGGTTCTCCGAGTCCGAGTTTATAGAAATCAATCTTATCGATATCTTTCTCGTTATTATCAATTTTATTTACGGCTAAAATCACTTCTTTCTTGCCGGAGTTTTTACGGATAAGATTTGCAATTTCAATATCGGCAGGGTGAACGCCTGTTGTGCCTTCCACAACAAAAAGAATTTTATCCGCCTCGGATAAAGCAATTTTTATCTGTACGCGTATCGCCTTATCAAAAGGTTCATCGGAATGCGGTACAAATCCGCCTGTATCAATCAGGAAAAATTTCCTTCCGAGCCAGTCTGCTTCGCCGTAATTCCTGTCACGCGTTACTCCGCTTTCGGGATGCACTATTGCAACACGTCTTCCTATGATTCGGTTGAACAGAGTTGATTTACCTACATTGGGTCTTCCTACGATTGCCACTACATTTTCCATACAGGAAAAATTACCTTTTATATCATTCGTTTTCAATGAATTAAGAAATCAGAATAAAATTAGTAATTAATAATCAGTAATTAATAATTTTCCTTTTATTCTAACCTCCGTTTTCTCCATGCTATTACAGAATAAAAGGTTGTTTTTTTAGCAAACTTTTCAAGAAATATTTATAGTAATTTTTACATTAATGCTAAGTTATTTTGTTCTTATAAACTATAAAATAAGTTTCATTCTGTGCGAAGCATAGTCCCGATAACGAAGTGTATCGGGATTCTTCGTGACCTTCGTAGCCTTAGTGTTGCAGATATAAAAGTTCTTTTTGTTTGTTGCTTTGCTACGCCGTGCCTCCGTGTTAAAGATTTGTCGTTTGTTTTTTGTCTATACTGTAAATCCCTGAATCCTATAAATCACGATTCACTATTGATTTGAATTTAAACTTTTTGTAATTCAGCATATATTAAACCAAATTAATTTAATTTTATGGATATCCTTGATAAACCTCTGTTTCATATCGGTGAAAGCGTTATTACGCTTTTATCAATATTATTATTTGCGATTATACTGCTGATTATTATAATAGTTGCTGCAATTAACAAAAAAATATTATTGAAAAAAGTTTTTCCGCGGCACAATATTAACGAGGGTGTTGCAAAAGCATATACAAGCATTCTGACATATTTAATTTTAGTTATTGGTGTCCTCATCGCACTCGGTGTGGCAGGAATTCCTGTCACCGGCTTATTTGCCGGAGGAGCGGCTCTGCTTATAGGAATCGGATTCGGCATTCAGAATATAGTCAATAACTGGGTTAGCGGTATCATCATTCTTTTCGAGAGACCTATCAAGGAAGGGGACTTTATAGAAGTTGACGGAATACTGGGAACCGTCACTGCAATTGCCGCAAGAAGTACAAGAATAAATACTCTGGGCGGAGTTACTATTATTATTCCGAATTCAAGAATTCTTGAACAGAAAGTAATTAACCGCAGTTATTACGAAAATACACAGATTGATATTCCGGTAATCATAAATTATGATGAAGATATAGAAAAAGTGAAAAGCATTTTGCTTAAGATTGCAGAAACTCATCCGAAGGTATTAAAAGATCCCGTACCATCCGTAGCAGTAAGTGAATTAATCGAATATGGAATTAAACTAAAACTTTGGGTCTGGATAAAAGAGCAAACAGCATATGGCGAAATCAGGAGTTACGTGAATTATGAATTACTTAAAGAATTCCGTAAAGAAGGAATTAACGTTGCGCATCCGAAAACAGAAATCAGAATCAAAGAAAAATTATAAATTTTGGGAAACAGAATTTTTATAGAACCCGGAGATATCACAAAACAGAATACAGATGCAATTGTAAACGCCGCAAATAAATCCCTTCTTGGAGGCGGGGGAGTTGACGGTGCTATTCACAGGGCTGCAGGAAAAGATTTGCTCGAAGAATGTAGAAATCTCGGAGGATGCAATACGGGCGAAGCAAAAATCACAAAAGGATATAATCTGAATGCAAATTACGTGATTCACACTGTCGGTCCTGTATGGTATGGCGGAGATAACAACGAAGAAGAAAAACTTGCAGAATGTTATCGCAATTCTTTACAACTTGCTGTCAAAAATAAAATTAAATCGATTGCATTTCCGGCAATAAGTACAGGGATATATAGATTTCCTATTGAGAAAGCTGTAAGGATTGCAGTTAAAGAAGTGAAAAACTTTCTTGAAAAAAATAGTTCAATAGAAAAAGTGGTTTTCGTATGCTTTGATGAATTTACTTATGCATTATATTTAGAAGAATTAAGGAATTAGAAATTAATCTTATGTTTTGGCTAAAGCCTATTATATTTTTTAACCCAACCCCGCCGTGAACGGCGGGGAAATTGAAAGTAACAAATATTGGTTCTGAAAAGATATTAAAAAAAAGTTTTGAATTACCCCGTCGTTCACGACGGGGTAAAAGAACCACCAGTTTATGGCTTTAGCCAAAATTTCAATATTCCGCCCTCGTTGGTGTTTAAACGAAGTGTCACCAACAAGGTAAATGCTGTTGGTGTCATCCCGGTGAGTCGTGATTTAAACACCAAAAGCGGCGAGACTTTTGAATTTTAAATTAAATTTTGACTTTTGACCTTTGAGTTTTAACTTTTTATTAGTGGTTTGATTTTCCCTTACAATTTGCGTATTTTTAGCACTTTAATAATTAATTGTATTAGTTTAAATGCCATTAAGACATAAATCTGCTCAAAAAAGAGCAAGGCAAACTGTAAAGAAAACCGAAAGAAACAAAAAGGTTAAAGCAATAATTAAAGGTGCGGTGAAAAAATTAAGGATGCAAAAAGATAAAGCAGCAGCCGAAACCGAATTAAAGAAAACAACGACAATTCTGGACAGAGCAGCAACAAAAAGGATTATACATAAGAATAAAGCCGCAAACTTAAAATCGAAACTTACAAAGACAGTTAATAAGTTAGGTTAATTTATATCTTAGTTTTTTTTATAAATGTCATTTTGGTTTCTCCGGAAATTGAAATGGCATTTTTATTTACATGTAACCGATTTAACCGCAAAAATTTAAAAAATTACGGAATGAAAAGAATGTTTGTTGATTTGTCTATTTATTAAGGTAACTTATTTTATATTCCGTAAAGACCCTGAGAGCATTCAGAAAATCACTCCAGCCATTACAATTTGATAATGCATTTTTGATCCCTAATTCACTATTTTCCCATCCTGATTCGGAAATCTTTACCAGAACTTTATTTTTTATTTGCTGAAATGTGATTTCAGCGCGGATCTTATATTCAACCATATTCCCGTTCCATTCAAGAACGATTTTACTATGCGGAACAACCTCTATTACATTTAAAATTACTGCATTCTCACCCCATGCCCACAAAACCTCTCCCGTGGTGTCTAAATTCTTTTTAGCATCAGATGTAAAATATCTCATCAGATTTTCCGATTTCGTAACATTATCCCAAACCTTATCCAGCTCACCTCTTATTTGCATTCCGATTTTGTAATGCAAAGAGCCGTTTCCGGTTTTTGTATATAAAGGTTTGCAGTTGTAATTTTTCATAGTTTCCCTTATTTAAAATTACATAAATATTTTCATCTTTTCAGTGAAAAAAAACATCATACATAGTCTGAATAATTTATTCAAATGTCTGATTTGTAAGCAATCAAATCAATTGCAACGAGAACATCTTTCGGAAGCCTTGACACCTGTACAGTGCTTCTGGCAGGTTTAGAATCAGTAAAATGCTGTGCAAATATTTCGTTCATACCGGCAAAGTCATTCATATCTTTTAAAAAGACAGTTGCTTTTAAAGCGTTATCAAGCGATGAACCGTTTTCCTGAAGAAGTGACTTAAGGTTCTCAAGTACTTTATTAGTTTGTTCCTTAATTCCTCCTTCGGTCAGTTTCCCGTTTTTATCCAGAGCAATTTGCCCAGATGTGAAAATTAAATTACCAAAACTTACTCCCGCAGAGTATGGTCCTAACGGATCCGGTGTTTCTGAGCTATAAATTGCCTTTTTCATTTTAATATTAATTAATTCAAAAAAGTTTTACCCGCATTTTTCAATAATTCTATCGATATCATTATCAGAATAATATTCTATAATTATTTCACCTCTCGATTTTGTTTTGCTTTTCACCGTTACCTTGGTTCCGAAGAACATTGTAAGTTTGTCTTCTAATTCCTTATAGTAGTTATCCTGTACTCCCGTGCTGACTGTTTTTTTCTTTCTGGGTTTAACGGATTTTTTTGTGATATCTTCGAGCTTTCTCACGGAAATAAGTTCGGATAGAATCCTTTGCCAGAGTACATTCTGGTCTTCTTTATCTTCAATTCTCAAAAGCATTCTTGCGTGAGCTTCGGAAATTTCGTTTTTACGCAAAGATGCTTTTATGTCGTCCGGAAGTTTTAAAAGTCTTAAAATATTTCCTATTGTGCTTCTTTGTTTCGAAACTTTCACGGCAATCTGTTCCTGAGTTAATCCGCATTCATCCATCAATCTCTGATAAGATGAAGCAAGCTCCATCGGGTTAAGGTCTTCCCGCTGAACGTTTTCAATCAATGAAAGCTCGAGCATATTTTCTGCCGAATCATCTTCAGTCTTGTAGATGTATGCGGGAATGGTTATCAATCCTGCTTTCCCCGCGGCTATAAGTCTTCTTTCACCGGAAATTAAATCAAAATTACCGGGAAAATCTTTAGACATTTTTACTGTTACGGGCTGAAGGATACCTATTTGCCTTACCGAATCAGTAAGTTCATTTAATTTCTCCTCGTCGAAGTCTTCACGCGGTTGATAAGGATTGACCTTTATCCTGCTTAATTCTATTTCAAGAAAGATCTTTTTTATGTCTTCAGGAGTTTTTTCATCCAGTGAACCAAGATCAACTTTCTTTTCCGTGAATAATGCCGAAAGTCCTTTTCCGAGACCTGATTTTTTATCCATATCCATATTTTTATATATTTCTCTTTAAAAATTCCGTAGCTAAATCCGAATAATTTTTTGCGCCGGTTGAAAAGGCATCATATACCGTTATAGGCTTGCCATAGCTTGGAGCTTCGCCTATTTTCACGTTTCTGAAAATTTTTGTTTCAAAAACTTTTTCCGCGAAGTATTTTCTTAGTTCACCCTCTACCTGATTTGCGAGTCTCAGTCGTGAGTCGAACATTGTTAAAAGATAACCTTCAATATTCAAGGACGGATTAAAGGTGTTCTTTACCATCTTTATTGTGTTAAGTAACTGCGTCAAGCCCTCAAGCGCATAATACTCACATTGAACGGGTATAAGAACGGAATTCGCCGCAGAGAGAGCATTGATTGTGATTAAACTCAGAGAAGGAGGGCAGTCAATAATAATATAATCAGGCATCTTAAATCCTTCATCGGTCGAGTAAAGATACTCCGTGATTTTATCTTTCAGTTGCCGCTCCCTGAATTCAAATTCGATTAGTTCGAGTTCTGCGCCTACAAGATTTATATTTGAAGGAATAAGTTTCAGATTTGCCACCTGTGTATCCATAAGGCAATCTTTCAACTTCTTATCGGAAATAAGAAGTTGATAAGTTGTATTCTCGTTATCTTTTGCGTCAATCCCCATTCCTGTGGATGCATTTGCCTGAGGGTCGGAATCTATCAATATGACATTTTTCCCCGCCGCTGCGAGGCATGAGGAAAGATTAACTGCAGTGGTGGTTTTCCCGACTCCGCCTTTCTGATTGGATATTGAAATTATTTTAGTCAATACTACGCCTCAATTTTATCTCCGGGATTCATTACAATGCACTCTTTGCCAATTGACTGAATTTTTTTTCTGAATTCTTCAGCATCAGCCTTGATTACATCGAATGTATTGTAATGTATGGGAATCACTTTTTTTGCATTTAGAAACTCAGCTGCTTTAACAGCATCGTCAATTCCCATTGTGAAATTATCACCTATCGGAAGAAAGGCGTAATCAATTGAATTTGTTTCACCGATGAGCTTCATATCATAGAAAAGCGCAGTATCGCCTGCATGGAAAAATGTTTTTCCATCGAGGTAAAGTAAAATACCCGCGGGGTCTCCGGCATAAGCACCATCGGGGGTTGTCGACGAATGATGTGCGAGTGTCAGCTTCACTCGTCCAAATGGGAAACTATATCCGCCGCCGAGATTCATTGTATGAGTAAGCCTCACCCCCTTGCTTTCAGCATAATTTGCAAGTTCATAAGTAGCAAGCACTAAAGCATTATTATTTCTTGAAATTTCAATCGTATCTCCGAAGTGGTCACCATGTCCATGAGATAAAACGATGAAATCACATTTTATGTCAGAAGGTTTTACGATTGCTTTCGGATTTCCCGTGATAAAAGGATCAATAACAATTGAATACTTTGAGCTTTCAATTTGAACAAATGAATGTCCGTGAAATTTGATTTTCATAATAATTTTGTTGTTTAATTTTATAAATTACAATTAAATAAATATTAATTCAATTTGAATAGAGTTACATAGAATTATGTTTTAAAAAACTTCAATTGAACAGGATTTCTTGTTACTATAAAATTTTAAAGTGTATTCATCCTGCTTTTTCTAAAACAAAAACAATTTCGGATTAGTTTGCATGAATTTCAATATTTGGCGAAATTTTAAAAATTACTCTTAAATAAATGTTTTGATTTTTTACTATATTTACTTTTGTAAATATGAAATATATTTTATGCTAAATTAAAACTAAATGAATTATGCTTTTACAGGATAAATTAAATTTGATCATACCAAAGCTTAGAAAAGAAGCAAAAGAAATAGTAACTAAATACGGTAGCAAGTCAATCGGGGAAGTTACTATCGACCAATTGTTCGGAGGTATGAGGGGCATTAAGGGTCTTATTTGTGATACTTCGGAGGTTAATCTTGATTCAGGGCTTTCTATCAGAGGTATTCCTATCCTCGAGCTCACGGACAGATACCCCGAGGAAATTTTTTACTTAATGCTCACAGGTGAACTACCGAATAAAGAAGCACTTGATGATCTGCAGGGTGAACTGAAACGGAGAAGCGATGTTCCTTTTTATGTCTGGGTGGTTTTGAGTGCCCTTCCGACGGAAACCCATCCGATGGTAATGCTCAGTACCGCTATACTCGCTATGGAAAATGAATCTTTCTTCAAGAAAAGATATGAAGAAGGGATGGATAAAAATACATTGTGGGTTCCGATGTTAATTGACTGTCTTAATTTGATAGCCCGGGTTCCGGTAATTGCAGCATTCATTTACAGAAGAAAATTCAGCAAAGGTCCCAAAATTGAAATCGACCCGACTCTTGACTGGGCAGCAAATTATGGACATATGCTTGGTGTTGAAAAATATAAAGAATGTTTCTTTGCAATGATGAGGTTATATTTGACACTTCACGCAGACCATGAAAGCGGGAATGTAAGTGCCTTTGCTTGTCAAACCATAGGTTCCGCTTTATCAGACCCGTATTATGCAGTCAGCGGCGGCTTGAACGGTCTTGCCGGACCATTGCACGGACTCGCAAATCAGGAATGTTTGAAATTTATAATAAAGTTAAGAGATGATATCGGACACCAGCCAAGCGATGAAGAAGTGAAGAATTACTGCCAGACCCTTCTTGATCATAAAAGAGTGATTTCAGGTTATGGTCACGCAGTATTAAGAGTAACTGACCCGAGATTTACTGCATTATTAAATTTCGCCTGCGAATCCATGCCGGAGGATAACCTTATAAATATTGTTCAGCAATTATTTAATATTGTCCCCAATCTTCTTATCGAGCAGGGAAAAGCAAAAGATCCATGGCCTAATGTTGATGCTGCAAGCGGAACATTGCTTAACCGTTTTGGGATAACAGAATATGAATATTATACTGTCGTATTTGCTGTATCGAGAATACTCGGACTCAGCGCCCAGCTTATACTCGCAAGGGCACTTAATATGCCTCTGATAAGACCAAAATCCGTTACAATGAAGTGGGTTAAAGATATGGTGAAGAAATTTGAAAAAGAAAGTCCAAAAACCGCAGCCCCCGAGCAAAAAAAGAAATAATAGTTTTTGTATCAAGTCATATTTCCCATCTTAAGATGGGAAATATATCAATTCTTTTTACGTTTCCAATCCCCCGAAACTGTGTGAAAATAAGAAAATTACCCCGTCGTTTACGACGGGGATAGCTAAACCGCCCCGTATTCGGGCTTTAGCCCAAATTACTTTAAAGATATTCTGTGTTTTCACACAATCTCCCCTGATTGGGAACAGAATCTGAATTAAATTCATATCTTAATTTTTCGGATATCCGCCAAAAAATTTAGCAATTAATTTATGAAACTTATGAAAACCTTGAACAGGATCTGCAGCCATAAAAATACAAAGCCCTGAAATTACATTAATCCCGCTCTTCTTCGCTAATTCAATGTCTTCTTTTGTTCCCGACCCCTGCTGAATCCAGATGTGTTTTATATTTCGGTCAACTGCCTGTTTTACAATTTCCCCGGTAGTTTTTTTCGGTGTAACAATGAGAACCGAATTCACTTCAGATGGTAAGGATTCAATATCCCGGTAACATTTATCTTCATCTATCATATCGGAATTTGGATTTACAGGATATACTTTCAATCCTTTTTTCTTTAACTCTGTGTAAACCATGTGACCAAATCTTTTATTGTTTCTTGAAACTCCGGCAATACCAATAGCAGGCTGGGAGAGGAACTCATTTATTTGTGATTGTGATACCATATTAATTAATATTTTAAGAGATTCGACTTATGTTAAAATCAAAATAAATTAATACATTTAAAAGTCAAAATTCATTAAGCGAGTCCTGTAATAAGAAAAGTCACCGTATGAACTAAATTAATAATTCACACGGTGACTTAAAAGTTTTTTTGAAAAAAAATATTATTTAATTACCATTAATTTCTTTGTGATTATTGCATTCCCGCTCTGCAATGTATAGAAATATATTCCGCTCGCCATATTGCTCCCGTCGAATGTCACTTCATACGTCCCTGGCTGTAATTGTTCATTTACGAGCTCTACAACTTCACGACCCGTAATGTCGAATATTTTCGATGATACTACTGGGGTACCCTTTGGGTCATTCTGACTTCTGAATACTGACTTCTTAATATCAAATTTTATTTTAGTAACAGGATTAAACGGATTTGGATAGTTTTGATACAGGCTGTAATTTCCCGGTGTTTCCAAACCGATATTTTCTATATTCACTAATGCGGTATGATATGTGATTTTGCCAAGAGTCCCGACAGCCCAAATACCTCTTCCGGGATAAGCCATACTGATATGCCTGTAATAACTTGTCGTTGTCGGGTTCGTATAATCAATACCCCAGTTAGCTCCGAAGTTAGCGCTGTAATATATTAAATTAGTACTTCGTACATACCAGACAGGCTGGACTAAATTGTCAACAACATTTAAAAGAGGTGTAGAAGTTATCCCTCCAAAGTTACCGGAACCCATTGATGTTAATGTAATCCAGTTGATTCCATTATTCGTTGTCTGGTAGAGATTTGTTCCCCCGAACAAACCCACTCCCGATTGCAGAAGAGGGTGAAACCAGATTGCATAAGAATTAACTTCACCGGTAGTTACCTGTGTTACCCAGGTTGTTCCGTTGTTACTTGAATAATAAATTTTAGAGTTATTAGTTCCAAACCAAATATAAGGAGGTGTACAAATCATAGAATTATTGTAACCGGTTTCGGTACCAACTTGTGCAAGATACAGACCTGTCGAATCCCAGTTTGCACCTCCGTTTGTGGCTTTCCATAATGACCACCTGCCTCCGACAGGGTCACCCGTCATAAATCCGTTCGTTGTGGAAGTCATCCAGACTGCATTAATAAATCCGCCCGTTTGAGAGAATACCTGTGTCCAGTTAGTTCCGCCGTTAGTAGTTTTCCAGACCCATGTATCTGAACCTATGTATCCTGCAGTAAGTGCAGTCGTATTACCTGAAGGAAATCCGCAAATGCTGATTAACGATACAGTTGTAGGAATACCATTCCCTGTAAGATTAGTCCAGTTTGTACCTCCGTTTGCTGATTTCAGGACGGTTCCTGAATATCCGCAAACCCATACATTCGAAGCATCAACACACCAGACAGAAGTGAGTTCAGCTGTAACGCCCGAATTTTGTTCGCTCCAGGAGCCCGGTTGTGCCGATAAAATTCCCGAAAAAAGAATTACACAAAACAGTAAAATAATTTTTTCCCCCCGATAAAAACCGGGATTGCGAATTGATAAAATTAGTGTTAAACATTTTTTTGTCCTTAAAGTTTAATATTTTATTTTTAGTAGAATTATTTTTTTTTGTCCTGACCCGTCTGCTTCCAGGCAGATAGATAGGGATTTTCGCACGCCACGGCGCATCTCAGACTCGCTCTAATTTCTTATTTAAGAAATATCATCTTTTTTGTCTCAACATGATTATTAGTTTGTAATCTATAAAAATAAACACCGTTTGGTAAATCCGGAAATTCTAATTTCTGTTGGTAGCTTCCTGTTTCAAATCTTTTGTTGAATAATTCATAAATTTTTTTGCCTCTGTTATCAAATATTTTCAGAGATACCACACCGGCTTTTAATATAGAGAATTTTATGTTTGTTGCGGGGTTAAAGGGGTTTGGGAAATTCTGATATAATACGAAATCTCTTTGAAATTCACTGTTAATATTTATTACCCCCGAAGATGTTTGGAACAGGAATAAACAAGAAACCGGTAAATGGTCAGATGCATAATGCAAGGCATCGGCTATTGAATCGGGTACTGCGGTATTCGGACGCCGGTTAATCGAATCGTTAAAATGATTACCGTCGTTTCCGAATACTTTGTAAGAGCCCTGTATATAGCTGATTCCGGCTCCTGAACTTATCGAACGCGAATACAGTATTAAGTCAAATCTGTCATCCAATCCGCCTATCGAACCGCCGCCGAATGAACGTATTCTTGTAGATTGTGTATGATATAATGCATAAGCCGGGTTTTTATTCCAGATTCCGGGCAGATTTAAAGGGTCAATGCAATGCCCGTCAGCATTCGGGTTTTGTATTGTCAGGTTTATGTATGCCTGCTCTGTAGCGCCCTGTAAGTTGCAGTCTCCCTGTACAATAAAATTTGTTCCGTAAGGCAATGAATCTGTAAATTGCCTCAATGCGAGTACTTCGGCAGCCCTTTGCTGCTGATACTGTATCTCACTTCCTGATTTTAAATGAAGGCTTATTATCAATATTTCCCTGTTCGTTATTATATGTCTTAATTTGAATACATTCATATCCCTTGCTCCCGTTACAGGAACTATTATCGGAGTGTTTGATATGAATATGAATTTTGAGGGTTTGTAGAATATTCCGTTATCTGTATCCGTACCGTTGATGAACGTACCGGCATTGTACAGTTCCGGTGTGTAGTAATTCATTACACTATCGAGAAATTCATCGACGCCTTCCTGCGAGACTATTTCCTCGACTGTCAGTATATCCGGATTAGCAGACCTTACAATTTTCCTGTAATTAATATCACGCGGGTCGGCTGAAAATCCATAATTCAAAAGATTATAACACATAACCTTGACAGAATCATCCGCGTTCGCATAATCATAAAATAAAAATAAAAGCAGTGTCAGGTATATTGTTTTTTTTATCAATGTCTATATTAATTTTATTTTCGGCAGAGCCTATTTTTTAAAATCATACTCTTTGTTTGTGATATTTCAATTCCGTCTTTACCCTCGAATACTAACTTAAGATTCATTTAAAGAAATTTATAAATTTTAAATTCTAAAAATCACTTTTTTAGTGCCTGAATCATCGGATAAAGCATCGCTGCGAGTAACAATAGAGCCATAAGTGGACGCATTAAGTTAACCGGTTTAAAATTTTTCTTGCTTATTGCCGAGTATAAATGATTTACAGCCGAAAAGGTGAAAAATAATAACATAGCAATTACGATGGTAGTGTCAGCATACAGCCCCCAGTTTATAATATAAATTATCAATGCTGTTACCGCTATAGCTAAATTGGCAAGTCCTGATTGAATCTGGTAAGAACGGTCGGGTTTATAACCTATTTTTTCAGAGGCAAATTCTCCAAGTATTAAAGATTCAAAAGCCACTGTCCCCGAAAAAAGCATAACTACAAATGGTCCCAAAATGTGAAACCTTGTTACCGCATCATTGCTGAAGTAATATGCAAAGAAAAATATAATCACAATTCCGGCAGGTCTAATCCATTCCATCATATTAGAGATAAAATTCTTCATAAATCTGCTCCTTTCATAATTAAAATATGAAAAATAATTTTAAATTTCGGTTACAAAGAAGAACCAAATATTCTATGGTAGCGATTCTTTAAAATTTACATTCGGTTTAATTTTTTATTTTAAAAGTATCATCCTTTTTGTTTCCGAGAATTCTCCTGAAGTTAATTTATAAAAATATATCCCGCTTGCCAGATTACTCCCGTCGAACGTCACTTCATAACTCCCCGGCTGTAATTTTTCATTAACTAAATCCTCAATCTTTCTTCCTAATATATCGTAGATACTCAACTTAACTTCTGACTCCTGACTTCTGTATTCTTTCTTGATATTAAATTTTATCTTCGTCACCGGATTAAACGGATTCGGATAATTTTGTTCAAGCAAATAAGTTGTTGAAACAATATTCCGGATATTATTCACAGGTGTTGAGGAAGTGCTTTTATATAATCCGCCTCCCAGTGAACCTGCAAAAGCATAACCATTCACATCAAATGCAAGAGCATCAATGAACGGATAGAAAAGACCGTCGCTGATTTGTGTCCAGTTATCGCCATTGTCAGTTGAACGCCAGACACCTAAATTTACAATTTGCCCCCCGACTATTCCGGCATAAATATGTCCGAGGTTATTTATCGCAACTTTCCAGGCTTGCATATTCGGCAGAGAAAGAACCTGCTGCCAGGTATCTCCTCTATCCGTTGAACGAAAAACTCCATATCCATTTGAACCCGCAAAAATGTGACCGCTTGTATTTAAAGCAAGAGACATTATTTGAGTTGCTGTGAGTCCATTGTTTATCTGCACCCAGTTTGAGCCATTATCTAAAGAGCGGAATATACCAGAACCATACGTTCCGGCAAAAACAATATTATCTCGTCTGTTCGCTGCGATAGAATAGACCTGATTATTAGTAATTCCATTGCTTACCTTGAACCAGTTGTTACCAAGATTTGTAGATTTATACACATTGTCATTTGATGCCGCATATATATAACCGCTTGAATCAAAAGCAAAATCAAGAACATTATTGAATTGATAAGTGAATCCGCTCATCGCAACAGTCCAGTTTGCACCATTATTCGTGGAGCGGAAAATTCCGCTTAACGGAGCTCCGGACATTGGAAACGTTCCCGCATAAATGTATCCGTTTGGATGAACCCGGATTACATTGTTCATTGTGTTTGTAATACCGGCATCTGATTGTTGAAAAGAAGCACCGTTATTCGTGGAAATATATACACCACCCGTAAATCCCACAAAGATATTTCCATTAAGAGCAACATCTATTGACTTAATAGTGTTTGCATTAATGCCGTTACTGGATTTTACCCAGGAATTTCCGTCGTCCGTTGATTTCAAAACACCGAGTGCATAAGTTCCGGCATATATCACCGAACTTGAAATAAAACCAAAACTCGCGCATCCGGAATAAGGCGAAGTGAAACCGGAATTAACCGCAGTCCAGTTTGTTCCGTAATTTGTAGATTTATAAATTCCGTTGTTTGTGCCGGCAAAAAGCAAAGTTCCGTACGAACCGATTCCGTTGATAAATGTATTTCCTAAACCGGAATTAACCGCAGACCAGTTGTCACCGTTATTTGTTGATAAAAAAATTCCGGTACCCGAGATTCCTGCAAACACATAATTATTTGGAGATACATTGATTGCACTTGTATAAGTACTTGGCAAGCCTGAATTAACATTTGTCCAGTTTGCTCCAAAATCAGTTGAACGGTATATTCCTCCGGAAGATGAATTGGTGTACATATACGAATTCGGAGCAGTTGTCAAATTATAAAATGTCCCGCCTGAAAGCCCGCCGTTGCTGAGTGTCCAGTTTACACCATAATCCGTTGACATCCATACAGTACTTGATGCGGAAACAAATAACCTGTTATTAGCATCTACTGCAATTGAGTAAATCACATCCGTCTGAAAAGCAATGTTTTCCCAAATTGCCCCGCTGTTAGTTGAGCGGAATAAACCTCTTTCGGTAGCAGCATATAAATAATTTGTAGAATCCAAAACAAGTCCGTTTATTTTTCCGTAAGTTATTCCCTGATTGGATATTATCCAGTTTGCACCTTCATTTGTTGTGTAATAGACACCGTTTCCGATAGTTCCGATATACCATCTGTTTAAAGAATCTTTAACAAAACATCGAATGCTCCCCCCGTCCGGACCATTAGTTTGAACCCAGAAATTGCTCTGAGAGAAAATAACATTCGAATATAAAATAAAGATTAAGCATGTAAGTAAAAAAAGAGTAAATAGTTTTTTCATAGTAATATGATTTAATTTTAAATTAATAAAATTTATTTTTATTTACTTAATTAATAAAAGTTTTTTAGTTTTAACAAAATCATCAGCCTTCAACTGATAAAAATATATTCCGCTCGGTAAATTACTCCCGTCAAACGTAACCTCATAAGTGCCGGAATGTAGTTGTTCATTCATAAGTATTGCGATATAACGTCCCGTGATGTCAAAGATTTTCAATGTTACTACTGAATACTGACTACTTACTACTGACTTCTGAATGTCAAATTTTATCTTCGTTTCTGCATTAAACGGATTCGGATAGTTCTGATACAAGGAATATGATGATGGAACAATATCCGATATTTTGTTTATACCAACATTAATTGTATCTATTATCGCCGTATAAATATTATTAATATAATTTGTCGATGAAATCCAGATTGGTCTTACTTTATTATTATAAGCTGAGATATTAATATAATCACCCAAATTAGAATTAATCATATTAAAAGGATTTGTATCTGCTTTTACATTGATAAAATTACTCCCCCCATTTGTAGAGCGTGCTATATATACATCGGTCATAGTTGTTGGATTATTTCTAAGGTCATAAAAAACACAGTATATATAGCCTGTTTTTTGGTCAATTGTCATCCACGTGAAGAACTGATTTCTGCCGGGAGGGTCAGTATTAACCCTGATAAGTACATTCCAGTTATTTCCTCCGTCTGAAGATTTAATTATCCAGACATCCTGGTCAGTTGCCCCGCTTCTCTGGTCAACCCAATTAACATATATATTGCCACTATATATGCTGTTACTATTATCGCAAGCTGTTATTGGAAAACCATTATAAGTTACTATTCCGGTGACGCCTCTCCAGCCTCCAACCTGTTGAGCTATAGTTTTTTCAACATTGAGCCAAGTATTTCCTCCATCAGTGGATTTATTGAAACATATGTTCGACCAGCCAGCCCAGGCAACATAAATTTCTCCGTTAGGTCCGGTACAGGGCACAGCACCTTCAACCGTGTTAGTCGAGTCCCTGCAATTTCCCGACTGAGAATTAATCCTTTTTGATTGGGAAAAACTAAGACCTCCATTTGTTGATTTTGAAAACATAATATGAGTGCTGTCGGTATTCGAATAACTGTGGTATTTATCGAATTCTGTCCAGGTCACATAAATATTATTTCCATAAATGCTATGAGAGAAATCAACACAAGCCCATGGTTTGTCCATATCCCTGCCATTATTAAATCCGAATAATACTCCGTTAGACCAGTTTGCTCCCCCGTTAGTGGATTTTAAACATATCAAATTATCAAGCCAGTCAGTTCTTCCCCAGTTTGTTATAGTAAAAAAATAAAAATTACCGCTTGTATCGACAATAACCACCGGGTCTCCCGCAGTCCTTGCTATCGTTGATAGCAAAGGTCCGCCCTGCCAATTCAAACCACTGTTAGTAGAATAATAATATCCAGAAATAGCTGTATCCGTCGAATTAATATAAAAAATATTTGACCCTGCAACAATTTGATTAGTGTTTTTCGGATTAATCATAATTGTCGGTTCATTGGGATTATAATTATTATTTACATTAAAAATAATGTTTTGATACTGGCATAATGAATTATGAATTAAGAAAGAAGTATTAAGAATTAAATAAATTGAATAAAATAAAATTATCTTTTTCATTTGAGTAATATTAATTTTTTAGTCTCAGAAAAATTGCCGGCGGATAATCTGTAAAAATAAATTCCACTTGGAATATTGCTTCCATCAAAGGTAACTTCATATATTCCCGGATTCAATTGTTCATTTACAAGAGTTTCAATTTCTTTTCCAAGTATATCGTATATTAAAAGTTTGACTTTTGCTTTTTGATTTTTGCCTTTTGAAGGTATATCAAATTTGATTTTTGTATTTGGATTAAACGGATTTGGATAATTCTGGCTTAATGAAAACGAAGATGGAATTTCCGTATTGATATTATTTATACTGTTGGAATAAAAAGTATCCACTATTGCGGTATAAATTGAATTATTGTTTAAAGTTGATGTCCAAATTGGTCTGACATGTCCGTTTACTGCGCATATATTAATATAATCTGCCAAATAAGAATTTGAGGTTAATTGAATAGTGGTAGTATTTACACGGACATTCTGAAAAGTTTCTCCCCCGTCAGTTGACCTTGCCATATAAACATCTGTACTTGAAATGCTTGTGTTTCTTTCATCATAAAAAATAAAATACAAATATCCCGTCGTTTGATCTATAGTCATCCAGTTAAAGAACTGATGTTTACCCGGCGGGTCATTGTTTACACGTTTAACAGAACTCCAGTTTGACCCGCCATTAGTAGATTTTATAAGCCAGATATCAGTATCGGTTGGACCGTTTCTCTGGTCAGAAAAATTTATATATATTGTTCCCCTGTATGGTCCATTGCTGAGGTCACAACATGTTACAGGAAAACCATTGCATCTTCCCGTTCCATAGATGTTAAGAATACACCATCCTCCGGGTTGGGATGTTGCAACTTTTTCACTATCCAACCACGTATTTCCTCCGTCAGTTGATTTATTAAAAAATATTCCATATTGATTACTGTTGAATATAATTGGTCCCGACCAGGAAACATATATTTCTCCGTTCGGTCCGGTGCAGGGTACTGCTCCTTCCAATGTATTGGAAGCATCTTGTGAATCACCTTTTCGTTTCGAAATCCGAATCGGTTGGCTCCAATTCAAGCCTCCATCAGTAGATTTAGTAAATAAAATGATCGAGCTATCCTGAGAACCGCCTAAGAACGAGTATTTAGAAAATTCAGTCCAGGTAATATAAATACTGTTTCGCCAGATACTATTTGACCAGTCAATACAACCCCACGGTTTATCCTGAAATTTTCCATTATTATATCCATAAGTTGAACCTGTGGGCCAGTTCATCCCTCCGTTAGTTGATTTCATTACTAAATGTCTGTCAAAGCAAGGAGGGACAAAACCATGATAATTAGCATTTTGAATATAATAGAAAAAACCTGCTGTATCAACAATAACAACCGGGTCGCCTGATGGACTTGCAAGTGCAGAATGCAAAACACCCGACGTCCAGTTATGTCCCCCGTTTGTCGAATAATAATATCCGCTGATTGAAGTATCAGTACCTAAAAAGGAAATACATGATCCCGCTACTATTTCATTAATGTTTTTGGGATTAATAATAATTGTAACTTCACACGGATAAAATTGATTACTTATCAATACATTTTGATACTGGCAAAAAGAATCATGAATTAAAAATGCAAAATTGATAATTAAAAAAATTAAATAATATAAAACTGACTTTTTCATTTGAGCAAAGTCAATTTTTTGGTTTCGGTAAAATTACCGGCGGATAATTTGTAAAAATATACCCCGCTTGGCAGATTACTTCCGTCAAATGTTACTTCGTAAGTCCCGGGATTTAATTTTTCATTCACAAGTATTGCAATTTCGCGTCCGAGGATGTCGAATATTTTAATCTGTACATCTGATATTTTTGATATTTGATATTTAATATTTGATTTTGCATTAAATGGATTGGGGTAGTTTTGGAAAAGTGAATAATTAACCACAGTGCCGTTGTTTTCTATATTCATAGGGCATCCTGTGTAGTATGTTCCATAAATTCCGGATTGAATTCCCGCACCGAGTGAATCTTTGTTAAAAATAACCCAGCCTCTCACACATGATTCCCAATATATAGTAGTCCTTATTAATTTTGATTTATAATTAGTATCATTCCCGATATTTACAATCATCGAGTCACCCCCGCTTCCAAAAATAGCTTCTCGAATTACAGCTTTGATATTAGCAGGACTTTTCCTTAAATAGCCATAAAATGAATGAACTTCATTTTTAATCCCAAGCGGCAGATCACTCCCGGCATACGAATAATCATCAAAACCGTTATTAGTAATAACGGGAACAAGTGTTTTTGTTCCGTTCGAAAAATCAAGCCTTGTTTTATAAACATTCCAGTCTCCGGTTCTATTCGATTCAAAATAGCAGATGGCACCGCTATAATAACCCTCAATAAATTCGGAATTTCTGTTTGACCCGGTATAGGCAATCGTATCCGGAGTTGACCAGGTGATAATATTATTTGCAATATTACCGAGTGTATAATAAACAGCTTTTCTTCCTGCAGTTATTTCCTTTTCATACGTTATACAAATGTTTTTATAGGAAAAACTATTACATGCCATTACATTTGGATTACTGCAATTCTGCAACTCAGGAATTGTCAGGTTTGTGTCAAAGGTAATTGAATTTGTTTCATAATTATACCTTTTAAATCGTATTGAAATTCTGTTTTGATAAACGATTGCAATAAATGTAGAGTCAAAATAAGAAACTCTGGCATTTGTTTTGTTTGTTAAAGATGAGTCAATCGAAAATGGGGCAGACCATCCTGAAGCAATATTATATCTGCTTGCATAAATATCCCACGAACCATTTTTGTTAGTTTCCCATACAGCTAAAGCTTTTGTTGGGTTTGCCGGGTATTGTGGGGTATTATGAGTAATGCAGGGATTTTTATTAATAAAGGAATTATTAGTAAGATAATAACCTGTATCGAGCGGACCCACAGTGCCTATTTTAGTAACAATAATATTTGATGAAGTTCCGAAAATTCTCTCAAAAACCAAAAAAGACCAATCTTTTCCATTTACTCCATAAAATTGGCTGTTTACTACACCACAGCTGGGGTTTCTGTCATTGACTCCATTTGTCAACCGGATTAAGGAAGGAAGATTAAGATTACCGGAATAAGTTTCAGAATTTTTAAGAATTAAACTTGCATAAAATACGAGATTAAATATTACTAAAATAAAAATTATTTTTTTCATAACCCGTAATAAACATTATTTTAAAAGAATTAAATTTTTCGTCTGTACAAAGTTATTTGTCCGTAACTGATAAAAATAAACTCCGCTTGGCAAATTACCACCATCAAATGTAACTTCATACGTCCCCGGCTGTAAAGATTCATTCACAAGCGCCGCCACTTCCCGTCCCAGTAAATCAAAGACTTTTAACACCACTTTGTCATTCCCGTATGCTCCTAACGGGAATCCACTTGGTATATCAAATTTTATTTTCGTTTCCGCATTAAACGGATTCGGATAATTCTGCGATAAAGAAAATTTCTCAGGAATTTCTGACGATGTATTAAATTCATTAGTTATTTCAGAAAGTGAGCGTCGCCAAAAACCTGTATTCCAAGTTCCAGCAAAAATATAATTATCTGTAATAAATAATGATTGAATATAATGCGGTAAGCCAAATCCTTGATTTTTATCAAACCAATTCGCCCCATTATTCGTGGTTAAAAATACTCCATTTCTGGACCCCGCAAACAAATTTGTACCCCAAACATTAAGAGATTCAACAACCGAGTCTACCAATCCATTATTCATAGTTGTCCAATTATCACCATTGTTTGTGCTCAACCATATTCCACCCCAAGATCCTGCAAAAAGATTTGTGTTCAAATATGCAAGTGAAAGAACAAGATTTTGGGTGCTAATTTTAGTCCAATTAATTCCATAATTTGTAGAACGATATATACCACCACTCCACAATCCGGAAATAAGATAGGGAGAAGAAAATTCTAAGGCATTAACTATTGAGTTAGAAATCCCGTTATTTCTCGCAATCCAACTGTTGCCATTATCTGTACTTAAAAATACCCCAGCATATGTACCCGCAAATATGTTAGAACCCGATACAAAAAGTTTTGGAATTGTGAGACTCGTTAAACCATTATTCTTTGCAATCCAATTACTTCCATTATTCGTGCTTATAAAAACCCCACCTTGATATGTACCTGCAAAGATTGTAGAACCCGAAGTTGCAAGTGACCATATCTCTTTAGAGGTCAATTCATTTGTCACATTATTCCAATTAACTCCGTTATTCGTACTTAAGAATACACCATTTATTCCTCCTCTAAACAGGTTTGTGCCTGAAACCGTGAATGTATAAGTGTAATTTAATGTACTTACCAATTGCCATTGAGTATTAGCATTGTTTAATAAACAAGTAATAATGAACAATGTAAAAATTATCTTTTTCATAATATTGGTTTTTATTTTTGACAAGGGGTCTTGTCAAAGATCCCGGCTCGTCGGGAACCCCTTGCTTATTTCAATAAAATTAATTTTTTTGTTTCAACAAAATTTCCTGTACGTAATTGATAAAAATAAATCCCGCTCGAAAATGCCGAAGCGTTCCATTCCACCTCATACGTCCCCGGCTGTAATTGTTCATTCACAAGCGTTGCGACATCACGTCCCGTGATGTCAAATACTTTCAAAGTTACTACTGAATACTTACTACTTGCTACTGCCTTCTGAATATCAAATTTTATCTTCGTCACCGCATTAAACGGATTCGGATAATTCTGCGAAAGCGAATATCTATCCGGTACCGAAGTCCCGAGTCTTCTTATTGTCCCAAGATTGATTAATCTCTTTTTTGTCCACAGTTGAGTGTAAGAGGCAGAATCTTTATAGTAAACCACATAAATAGTACATAACCAATTAGTAAAAATTCCTAAGTTCATAGAAATAGAAACTTGCTTCGATGTATCTCCTACAGTAACACTATCATTATATTGACCTGTATAATCACTCAATTTAATTTTTACACTGTCGTTTCCACGACGTAAATATCCTGCTGCCTGATATGGTATGTAATCGGTTATTATCGGAAAAAACACTAAAACAAAGTTTTTATTATTATATCCCGGATTATTAATTACGACTTCTTGCTGCAGTGCCCCGGAATACGGATTTATTGTAGTAGCATATATATTGTTGTTTCCGGTTCTATCCGATTCAAAAATGGATGCAATGTACATACTAAAATTAATACAAAATCCGTCATTAGTATTATCACCTGCATAGGCTATCGTATCAGGTGACGACCAGACAGGTAATGTTGCTCTTCGGATATACACAGCATTTTTATTGTCCGGTTTCTTTTTTTGATATGTAACGTAAAACTGGTTGGTATTATTGGAAATTGTTATATCAGCATTACTGCAATATGATGTGTCAGTTGCAGTAAGGTTAGTATCATAAGTTACAGATTGTGTCTGAGCATTGAATTGCCTGAAAATAATATCTCCGTTTTTTTCATAAACGATTGCAAACATATTTCCGTTCATATTTATTAAATGCGGTTTATATTTATTTCCTGCAGTTGTGTCAAACGGAAAAGGATTTCCCCAGCCGGATGTTGAATTGTAATAGCGCCCGAAAATATCCCACTTGCTGTTTTCATTTGATTCCCATAAAACGAGAGAATTATTTATGGTTGTCGGAAAACCTGTCGCATGGTCATAGGCGATCGCCGGATTCCTTTTCAGACTTGAATTTGAAGTAAGATATATCACCGAATCGCTTGGATTTAAATCAATTTTTTTTACACAAATCTGCGAGATTGGATTAATATGCCTTTCAAATACAAGGAACTCCCATCCGAATAAGCCTACACCTCCTCCCACATAATTTTTTGTTCCGAATGCAGGATTCTTATCAACGAATCCGTTCGTTAATCTGATTGGCTGTGACCAGGGAGTCTGTGAATATATTTTAACATTAATAGATATGAGAAAAGCGGAAAGAATGAAAACCAGAAAAAACCGTACGGTATTTTTCATAAAACCCCCAATGTAAACCTTAATTTTTAATTGCAGAGTTTAATTGTAAAAAAGTATAGTTCAAGTTATTTATATACAATGCAGATTTTAGGTAGGAAAAATATCGTATAGTATAGTGGGAATAAAAAAACCGGAATTAAATTAATAACCCCGGCTTATTATAAACATCAGTTTTCAGATATTACTCATTAGTTTCTTCTGAATCTTCTTTCACGACCGCCGGTTCTGTTGCCGGTATCGGTTTTCGGTTTTGCAACGTTGACTGTTAAAGGTCTTCCGTTGAAAAGTTGTCCGTCAAGTTCCTTAATAGCTTTTTCACCGGCTTCTTTGTCCGCCATCTCGATAAATCCGAAGCCTTTTAATACCTTCGTGTAATTATCTCTGATAAGCGTGATTTCTGTGACTTCACCGAATTCGGCAAACATATCACGGATTTCATTTTCCGTTGATTCTCTTGAGATGTTTCCTACGTAAATTTTCATTTGTTTTTCTCCTGTCCTCTTTTAAAAGACGATTTTAAACTTTAATGCATTTTGCATTAAAATAATTGTTAATTAAATAAGTTATGATTAAAATCAAAATTAAAAGTAAAATCGGTGGACATTTTTAGGAGAAAAAGAAATCATGAACTGGAAGAATCGCTCTAAAAGAAGTTTATTTCCGGATTATGAAATTCTATCACTAAAGAACCGAAAGCTACTTTATAATTTATTTGCTTTCAATCAGGTCAAAGATAATTAATTGAGGTGCGAATAACAAGTGAATATATTTATTAAAATGCTTCGGGATATTCTTTAGTGGAGCGAAACTCTTATTTTACAGCACTTTATTTTGATTTATTGACTATATATATCCCTATGATGGTAATGATTAATCCCGTATAGTGAAGCATATACAAACTTTCCCCATCCAGTAATCCCCATAAGACTGCAACAAACGGTATCAGATAAGTTACTGAGCTTGCCATAACCGCTGTAGTGATTCTGATGAGTTTATTATAAAGTATAAGTGCAAATGCCGTGCCGGCAAGTCCGAGTATGGCAATATAAAAAAGCGATTCAAATGCGCCCGGAGCATTTTGTAACCTGCTGATGAAATCCGTCGAGAAAAGAATTATCATTGCAGCCGGACCTACAGAAAACATTGCTAAAGCAGAAAGAAGAATTGCGTTCGTGTCATTAAAATAGTGCTTGATGAGATTAAGCGATACTGCATAAAGTAAAGTTGCAAGAACTACAAACCAGACGTAAAAGTTCATACTTCCGAGACCTCCGCTTTCATTCACAAAACTCAACCCCAGCGAACCGGCAAAAGCAAGCAAAAGTCCTAATATCTGCATCCATTTCACTTTATGGCGGAAGAAAAAAACCGCAATTATGAAAGTGAAAACAGGTGTAAGAGCGTTCAGAATTCCGGTAAGTGAACTTTTCAATTCCGTTTCCGCAATCGAGAAGAGATAAGCCGGAATTAAATTACCAAGAAAGCCGATTACTATCATGACTTTCCACCGCTTCAGAGGAATTTTTTTAAGATTTGGAATGGCGTAAGGTAATAATGCAAGAAAAGCAAAAGCAATTCTTGCAGTTCCAACCTGTACGGGAGTGAATACTTCCAGTCCTTTTTTGATGAGTATGAATGAACTACCCCAGATTAATGTAAGTACAACCAGTATTACCCAGACAAGGAATTGTTCGTTTTGAAAAATCTTAATTCTCAATATTTTTTATATCCATGGGAAGACATTAAAAATCTATCTTCCAGTTTTTCATTTCCTCAAACATTTTATAATCGGTTAGATCATAATGTATAGGCGTTACGGATATATAATTTTCATCAACAGCTTTCTGGTCGAAGTCAATGGTCTTATCAAGTTTAAGCATCTTGCCCGTCAGCCAGAAATATTCGCGTTTGTTAGGGTCGAGCCGTGATTCATACCAGTCGTTCCAGTATGATTTGCCTTTCCTGGTTACTGAAATACCTTTTATTTTATTCCTGGGCACTGCGGGAACGTTAACATTTAGCAGTGTGCCCTGAGGTAATCCGTTTTGCAAGACAGTTTTCGCAAGCCGTGCAGCAAATTTTGCAGGTACTGAAAAATCTTTATAGACATAACTTGTAAGGGATATTGCAATCGAAGGAATTCCAAGTATTGTTCCCTCCGTAGCAGCAGATACTGTTCCTGAATAAATGATATTTATGGCAGTATTGGAACCCTGGTTTATTCCGGATAAACAGAGGTCTATCTTTTTATCCTTTAAAATTGTCCTTACTCCAAGTTTTACTGCATCTGCCGGCGTTCCGTCAACCGCATAGCCATAGAAGTCTTTTTCTATTAAATGTCTTGTATATCGTATCGGGCTTGACATCGTAATCGAGTGTCCAACGGCACTCATTTGTGTATTCGGTGCTATAACGTATACCTCTGCAAATTTTTTTATCTCTTTCGTAAGTGCTCTTATGCCGTCAGCATCTATACCGTCGTCATTTGAAATCAGTATTACAGGTTTCCTGTTCTTTTTTATCATTAGATATTTTACTCTTCTTTCAATTTTTTCCACAATATATCTTTCAGTCCGTCAAGATTTTCACCGGTTATGGATGAAAGTGGAACTATATCCATTTCTTTTGATTTTATAGATTTAATTATTTTCTTAATGTCATCGCTAAGTATGTCAATTTTAGTGAGGCAGAGAATATGCGGTTTATCTAAAAGTTTATCATCGTATCTGTTGAGTTCATTCAAAAGGACTTTATAATTTCCGAAAATAAAATTTTTTATATCCTTTTTCGTCTGTAAATCCTGCTCAGCTATATTTGTAACATCAATTAAAAATGCAAGCAGTTTTGTTCTTTCAATATGCCTCAGAAACCTTATCCCAAGCCCTTTTCCGTCAGATGCTCCTTCGATTATACCCGGAATATCGGCAACTACAAACGAGTCATAATCCCTGTATTTTACAATTCCGAGATTCGGAATCAGCGTTGTGAAAGGATATTCTGCAATCTTCGGTTTTGCAGCGGAGATTTTCGAAATAAGTGTTGATTTTCCCGCATTCGGAAAACCTACCAGCCCTATATCAGCTATAAGTTTTAATTCAATTATTATTGTTCTTTCTTCTCCCGGACGTCCTTCTTCCGAAATTCGCGGGGCACGGTTAGTTGAAGTCTTGAAATGAGTATTTCCTTTACCTCCTTTACCGCCTTTCAATATCACCTTCTCTTCACCGTCTTTAAGAAGTTCAGCGATAACTTCTCCGGTTATAAAATCTTTTAGAATCGAACCGCATGGGACAGTGACAATTTCGTCCTCACCGTTTTTTCCCGTCTTATCTCCTCCCTGACCGTGTGTTCCGTTTTTAGCCCTGTAATGAAATTTATATCTGAAATCTATTAATGTGGAAAGCTGTGAACTCGCCTTGAAAATAATATCACCGCCTTTACCGCCATCTCCGCCGTTTGGACCGCCTCTCGGTACATATTTCTCGCGACGGAAACTAATGCAGCCGTTTCCGCCTTTTCCTGATTTTATTAAAATTTTCGCATAATCTAAAAACAAATTTTATCCTTCCCTTATAGCGTTTCTTTCTTTTTGAAATATTCATTCAAAATATCTATAAATAGTACAATCCCTCTGTCCTTTATTTTCACATTATTTCTCAGGAATAGTTTTTTCAGATAGTCTGAAGCATAATACCAGTTGTCAATATTTTCAAGTTCGCTGAAAGCAGTTCTCATCGAGAGTTTATCTGAATTAAATACTTTTTTCAAAATCACTTTGAGTTCGGATTCCTTGAAAAAACCCTTTATTTTCTTTGGTGTGTAAAGCGACGATTCTTCTATCACTTCAGTCGGGTACTGATGTTCGGGTTCTTCCTTCCTGTAATACGGTTCTTCCTTCTGTTCTTCCTCACTCTGTTCCTGTTCTCCCGTTTCAGGGGTTTCAGATTTAACTTCAGGTTTGTCCGGTTCTTGATCTTTTACCGGTTGCTCCGGCATATTTTCATCATCATTGATTGAATACTTATCTGTTAATATCTTAATGATTGTTTTAAGGTCTAAATCCCAATCATCCCTGAGACCCTCAATTTTCTTAAATTTATTAACTAAATCATTAAAACCTTTATCTTCAAGAAAAATTCGCAGAGATGAATAGGGTATAGTGGAATCCAATCCAATCATTGCTTCGTCGTCATATTTCATTCTGAATAACTGAAGGAAGAAATTCTTTATCTTTAATCCGGTGATATTGTTTGTGAATTTATCATGCAGAGTAACATCTGCCTCATCAATTAAACTTTGAATATTGGTTTTTGTAACAACCACCAGTCCCGAGTCCTGCAGGCTGTTTGAGATAAGTTCCGGATAGTAGAGATAGAACTGGAAAATTTCAAGCCTGTTCAGTATATCTTCGGTTGGTTTGGAATCGAGTTTCCCGAAAATATAATTTAAAATCGTCCATTTGGGTCTGAGTGTATAGTTCAGATTTAGTTTTATCGAATTATCAATAAGGTCGTAAAGCTTTTTCCTGTCTCGTATATTCTCAGCTTCAAGAGTGATGAAATTTTTTGTAAATACTGAAAGACCGGAATTTCTTACGGAATCCGGAGTGATAACATCAAGATCTTTGATCTTATCTTTTTCAGAACTTACCTGTGCTTCAACTATTTTTTCAAACATTTAGAGAATATAATGATAATATATAAAATATAGTAATTCATCATCATATAAAATAAATAAAATCAGTAGAGAATTTATTTTTCACCGATTAACAGATTAAAAAGCCGCAGGACTGATTTTTCCGGATATCTTTTCTGAAATTTTATATGCGGCATAGGAAATAAATGGAGCCGCAAACACATCAACGGAATAATGTGCCTTTTGAAGCATTACTGCTATACCGACAAATACAGTAGCGGCAAGGAAAATAGGTTTTAATGTTTTATTTTTTACGCATAAAAAAATCAGGAACAGCGTGGATGTGTGACCTGAGAAAAATAAATCCCTGGTAACCGGTTTACCCGTACCGATTAAGAAAACAATAGGATCCTGAAGATTTATAGTGCCGGGCGGGGGATCGAGAGGTAACACATACATCATCAGCATTCTCACCCAGACGAGAATTATATAAGCAACCAGAGCAATTAACAGATCCCTTGGGTGTCCCGATAGATATATCAATCCGCTTATTAAAGAAATGTAAATGAGCGAAAAAATAAAAATGTTCAGGTCAATCGCATTGAAAAATGTTAAAAGAGGGTCGATGAAAGAAACCCCTTTCCTCTCTTCTACTAATAGTATAAACCTTGAAAAAAGAGAAAGGGTTATTACCACCGATATCACAGCGATTATGAGAGAAGATATATTCGTTTTCTTAGAAGAAAAATTTTTCCAGCTGGTTTTAAAATCCATAATTTATTTTATCCTGTTTTTCCTTTTGATCTTTTCAAGTTCCTCGTCAAAATTTTCATCTGTATCAAAATATACTTCGTCTGCATCAGTGCGGATAGTGGTAATATCCGTTTGTTCATCATCAGGAATATACTCTTTATCATCATCTTCCTCCTCTTCTTCCCACTCGTATTTTTTCTTTGGTTCCGAGTTCCTGAAAATTATCGCACACAGCAATCCAAGCACCGCTCCTGAAATATGAGACTCAAAAGAGATCCTCTGGTCAACGGGAAATAAACCCCACACAAGACTTCCGTACAGAAATACCATTAATAGTGATAAAGCCATTGCACCTTTATCCCGCCTGAACACTCCCATAAAAAAAAGATAACTTGCAAAACCATAAATAAGTCCGCTGGCTCCTATATGATAGGCAGGCCTTCCGAATATCCAGACAAGCAAACCGGTACCGAGATAAATGATGGTAAAAACTTTGAGGGATGGTCTGCGGTAAAAATAAAACATTCCGAAAGTGAGCAGAAAGAGAGATATTGTGTTTGAAAACAAATGTTCAAAATCTGCATGTATCAATGGGGAAGTGATAATTCCTATTAACCCTTTGATAACTTTCGGCTCAACCCCGTAAATACCAAAGTCAATCTTAGTGTAATATTCAAAAAATCTTACAAGCCAGATTATCAGAATAAATATTCCTGCAATTACAAAACTTGTAATTATCTTTACCTTATCTTCTTTAAAACTTTCCCGTATGTTCTCCATTTGTAAATATACTTTTTATATCGCTAATATTTTATAGAAAAATTTCATTATATTTAATCATGCCCACAATATGAAACCGTAATTACGTACAGTATGAGAATTAGAATTATTATATTACATCGAGTTTGTTATAAAATTATAAGTTTAATTCATAACAACCGGCATTTTTAATATTAATTTATAATATATGAAAAAACTTTATCTGTGTATTATATTGCTTTTAATTGCATCGTCAGCTGCTTTTGCTCAGAAGAAAATTTATGAAGTCTCGAACACAAAAGAATTTCTCGATGCAATAGGTCCGGATAGGACAATAGTAGTCAACAGCGGAACATACGATTTATCAGATTATTCAGGTCATTTCGGAAAATATTACTATTATCAGAAAACGTTTGAAGGATCAGAATTATTAATAACTGATGTGAATAGTTTGAAAATAATCGGGACGGGATTTCTTACACCGGAAATTATTACGCAGCCTGTCGATGGTAATGTACTTTGTTTTTCGTATTGCAATAATATTATTATCGAAAATATTGAAGCCGGACACGGAGCTCAAAAAGGCGAATGTACAGGCGGAGTATTGAAGTTTAATGATTGCAGTAATATCAGAATTTCAGACTGTATCCTGTATGGAAGCGGAACTGAAGGGATTACCTGCGATGGAGTCAGCGGGCTCGTTTTTGAAAACTCCGTTATCAAAAGATGTACATATGGTATTATGACTCTTGAAAATTCAAGTTCTGTGTTGTTCGATAAATGTGAATTCTTCAATAATGTTGGATTTAATATGATAAATCTGATCAGATGTAAGGTTGTCAAATTTAACGAATGCGGTATAAAGAGTAATAAATCGGAAATTATGAATTATTCCGATTTTTGCCTTTTTAAACTTGATGAGTCAACGGAAATTATAGTTAAAGATTGTGATATTAAAAATAATATAACCGATTATCTGACAAACGATAAAGCCGAGCTGAAATTTATAAATACGGATATCACCGTAAATAAATTCACCAAAGGCACTTATATGCAGAGATAAAACGACTTTTAAATCCTTCTCGAACCCATTAAGTTTACTTGAAAACACAATATATTTTATAAAATTCAATTACCATTTCTGCGTTGTTTATTCAAACTCTAAAAATTATTTTAATTCTATAAATTTTTAATTTTATTTGACCTCGTATCACAAAAAAATATATTTCTTCCTGTTATTTCTGATTGTAAGCTGTGCATTATTTGCTCAGGATGAAAACTCTGCCCCTGTCGTTTCACAGAATTACGATGCCCAGAGTTTTTTCATCGAAGGAAAATCACTCGAGATGCAGTATAAATATATTCCCGCTTTGGAGAATTATAAAACGGCACTTAAATTTGATAAAGCCCCCGGAATATATTTCGCTATTGCAAATGTATATTATAATCTCGAAAAATATCAGGATGCAATATTTGAAATTAATAACGCATTAAAACTTGCTCCCGATGAAATCAAGTATCTTGAACTGAAAGCAAATATTTACTATCGTCAGGATAATTATGAAAAAGCCGCGGAAACGTATGAACAAATAGTTAATATTGATTCTAATTATATATACGGATTATATTTTCTCGCAAGGATGTATCAGGAGCTTAAATCACCTTCAAGAGCAATTATAATTTATGAACGCATTACCGATATTGCGGGATTTGATTTTGAAGTGCTCAAAAGAATGTACGAGATTTACTTTAACTATAAAGAGTATGATAAATGTATCGAGGTTTTGCAGTACGTTCTTAAACTCAATCCCTATGACCAGTTGACTAAACAGCAGTTAGCCGGATTGTATATCCGCTCGGGCAATTTTGAAACTGCAAAGACTATTTATGAAGAACTTGAATTGCTGAACCCAAAAGACAAAGTTTTGCAGACTGAACTTATAAAAATTTACTTAAATTCAGGCGAGATAGATAAAGGTTTTAATAAATTTGCACAAACGTTAAACAAAGATACTTTAAATTTCGAAGAAAAACTTCAGGTCGGTGAAATCTATTACAGATTGATTTCAACTGATTCCACCGCTACCGGTGCGGCAATTAATATTTTCAAAAATTTAATATCAGAGTATCCCGATAAGTGGCTTCCGTATTTTTACGCTGGTGCAATCGAGAATTTTGCAAAAAATTATACGGCATCAGAAGAATATCTTGTAAAAGCGGAATCATTAGCGGATACATCGAAAGCTGCTCTTTATCAGATTGGATATACTCTTTATGAACAAGGCAATATCAATCGCTCGAAAGAAGTTTTCCAGAAAGCATTGAATCTGTATCCTGATGATTACCTGATGAATTATTTTTATGGTCTCGTTCTCCAAAGAGAATCTAATGTAAAGGAAGCAATAAAATATTACGAGAAGGCTCATAAGATTTCTCCAAAAGATGTTCAGATTATGGGTACTCTCGCAATGGCTTATAATACCGAAAAGATGTTTAAGGAGTCTGATGAAATGAATGAAGACGCACTCTTTGTTGACCCTGACAATGTTCTTGTATTAAACAATTATGCATACAATCTTTCTGTCCGCGGCGTGAATCTTTCGAAAGCTCTTGCTATGTCAAAAAAAGCAATTGATGCAGAACCCGAAAATGCGTCATATCTTGATACTTACGGATGGATATACTACAAACTTGGTGATTATCACGAAGCTGCGGTTTATATCCAGAAGGCAATTTCAAAAAACGGCTCTAATGCAGTTATTCAGGACCATCTCGGAGATGTATATAATGCAATGGGTGATTTTCCCGGTGCCCTGAAATACTGGAAAAAAGCTCTTGAGTTAAGTCCCCAGAGTCTCGAAATAAAGCAAAAAATAGAAAAAACAAAACAATCATAATTTTAAGTTAATAAATTAAATATTTTAATATGCCGGATATAACTATTCACAATGTAATCATTATTGGCTCCGGACCTGCGGGATTAACAGCGGGAATTTATACTGCACGTGCAAATTTAAAACCGTTAATTTTTGAAGGTACACAGCCCGGCGGACAATTAATGATAACCACTGATGTTGAGAACTATCCCGGGTTCGAGAAAGGAATTACTGGTCCGGAATTAATGGATGTGATGCGTAAACAGGCAGTGCGTTTTGGAGCAAAGTCGTTTTTCAAAAGGATTGGTAATGTAGATTTTACGGGAAAACCGCTGAAAGTATATACTGATGACGGGGAAGAGTATTTATCCCACACAGTTATTATAGCGACAGGAGCTTCCGCAAAATATCTTGGCTTGCAGTCAGAACAAAAATATATGGGATACGGTGTTTCTGCCTGTGCAACCTGCGACGGATTCTTTTTTAAGAATCAGCGCGTAGTGGTTGTAGGCGGAGGTGATACTGCAATGGAAGAGGCAAATTATCTGACACACCATGCATCAGAAGTAACAATGATTCACAGGCGCGAAGGATTCCGTGCATCAAAGATAATGCTCGATAGGGTTAAGAAGAATCCGAAAATTAAATTTGAACTTAATTCAGTTATTCAGGAAATAGTCGGGAAAGAAGAAGATGGTAAAAAAACGGTTACAGGTATAAAGTTACGCAATGTGCAGACGAATGAAATTAAGGATTTTCCTTGTGAAGGAGTGTTTATGGCAATCGGACATAAACCTAACACTGATATTTTCGAAGGCATACTGGATATGAACGAGACAGGATATCTGATTACAAAAAAATCGTCAATGGAAACAAAAATTCCGGGTGTTTTTGCTTGCGGTGATGCACAGGATTTCTATTACAGACAAGCCGTATCAGCCGCAGGAACCGGTTGTATGGCTGCAATAGATGCCGAACGGTATATTGAAGCGATGGAATAATATCACTGATTTATATGATTAATATAATTTCTCTGATTTTGTTATTACGATAACAATTTTGATATTTTCAATGTTAATAAATATTACGGTTCTTGTTCTTTTTTAAGAACCGATTATTATTTTTAATTATCAAAGCGCAGCGAAGATCCCGATGAGCCTGTGAATCGGGACTAATTTTTAATTATTAATTGAAAAATTATGCCATTCTATCACAAACTCGGAAAGATACCTCAGAAGAGGCACACGCAGTTCCGTCAACCCAATGGCTCATTATATAAAGAAGAGCTCTATTCGACTCTTGGTTTTGACGGAATCCTTACGAACGCATATCATATAAATTCTCCGGCTAAGATTGAAATTATTGATGAAGACTATTATGCTTTTATAATTCAGGAATGGATAGAAGCCTCATTAAGACCTTATCATTTCAAAACAGCGAAAGTACCCGTTGAGTTAAATTATGTAAAGGGAAGAAAACCTTTACTTTTCAACGAAAATGTGATAATGAGTGTGTACCGTCCAAAAAAGCAAATGGAACATTTTTACAAAAATGCTCAGTGCGACGAACTTGTGTTTGTTCACGAAGGCAAGGGGACTCTTCAAACGAATCTTGGCTATCTTAATTTTACAAAAGGGGATTATATAGTAATTCCAAGAAATACAATTTTCAAACTTGTTCATAAAACCGAGTGCAGATTTTTGATTTTCGAATCATACGGACCTATTACCACTCCTAAAAGATATCGCAATGAATTCGGTCAATTGCTTGAACACTCTCCTTATTGTGAGCGCGATATTAAAGCTCCTGAAGAACTCGTAACCTTCGATGAAAAAGGCGACTTTATAATCCAGACAAAAAAAGGCGGGAAAATGTTCGATATTCACTACAACTTTCATCCATTTGATGTTGTCGGATATGACGGGTATTATTTCCCCTGGATACTGAATATAAATGACTTTATGCCCATAACGGGAAAGATACATCAGCCTCCCACCGTTCATCAGACTTTTGATGGTCCGGGTTTTGTGATTTGTTCATTCGTTTCGAGAATGCTTGATTACCATCCTCAGTCAATTCCCGTTCCTTATAATCATAGTAATGTTGATTGCGATGAAATGCTTTATTATGTTGATGGCAATTTTATCAGCAGGAAGGGAATTGAAATCGGCTCTATCAGTTTACATCCCGGAGGAATCTCACACGGACCTCATCCCGGCACAGTGGAAGCATCGCTAGGGAAAAAAGATACTATCGAAACCGTAGTAATGATGGATACATTCAAACCTCTTAAGCTCACAGACCGTGCAAAAGAAATCAATGACGATAAATATTACCTTAGCTGGAAAGAGTAAAAATAGAATTCTCATATGACAAATCTCCTCCCAATTCAAGGAGAGGGGTCAGAGGTGGGGTGAAAAATTCTTAAAAGATGGAATCTTTTAAATTAATGAGCTTCAATATTGCATTAAATTATTTACAACCATCTTCAATTCTGATTTGGACATCACACTGTCACAACCGGATTTAAAAATTTCATCTCGATTTGATATTGGATTCACTTCTGAAAAGGCTATAATTTTTTTATCTTTTGATTTTGTTTCACTACGGATTTCCTCAATTAATCCAAGAGGTGAAAACACATGCAGGTCTAAATCAAGGAAAATAAGGTCAAGATTATCTTCTCTTGCTATTTGAAGTGCCTCTTTAAAATCAAGTGTGCTCTTAAGTTCTGCCTGACAGTTAAGCTTCGTCAGTGTCATTGCGGAAATTTCTATAAACTTTTTCAGGTCTTTGTCCTGAGTTATTAGTAATGCTTTTCGGGTCATTTTTATTTACTTGAAAACCTGAATTTTTCATATTCAGATTTTTCAAGTTAAACAATTTATACTTCTTAATAAATAAATAATAAAATCTGATTCCGTTTTGTTTTCGTCATGTTTCTTAGTGTCCCTTCGAGTTAAATACTTATATTTTTCCCATTGTTTTTTTTACGTCTTACGTCTTGAATTATTAATTACCCTTTGTGTTCTTGTGTTTTAAGTGTTTTAATATTTTTTTCTTTCAATGTTTTATTATTATGTCTTGTCCTAGAAAAAAGTAGACAAAATAAATTACTAATTGTTCATTCTCTCTTTTGAATTGAATATCTTTTAATTTCTATACAATATTATTAAATAATGGCAAAGGGATATAGAAATATTGCATTGGTTTTTCTTCTGTTCATTCCGTTATCCGTATTTTCTCAGTTTGTAGATTTCGGAAAGAACAAGGTGCAGTATTCAAATTTTGAATGGTACGTTCTTAACACACAGCATTTCAATGTTTATTATTATAAACAAGCAAAAGAACTTGCCGAACAGGCTGCTTATCTCGCAGAAGAGAGTTATCAGGCACTTCAGCAGAAATTCAATTATTCATTGGCAGATTCCGTGCCTCTTATTATTTATACAACGCCCCAGCATTTTAAAGAAACCAATACTACTCCGGGTTTTATTCCTGACGGTGTCGGCGGCTTTTTCGAATTCATCAAAGGCAGGGTCGTACTTCCTTATGACGGCTCTTTCGGAAATTTCAGACATGTTTTAAAACACGAACTCGTGCACGTTTTTATGACGAGTAAAATAACCAATAGCCTTACTGCACACGGCTCTATTATCGAACGTCTTCCTCCGCTATGGTTCACAGAAGGTCTTGCAGAGTTCTGGTCAACTGAGTGGGATGCACAGGCGGAAATGGTTATGAAAGATGCAGTACTGAACGGTTACATACAAGGACTCGAAAACTGGGAATATTTTTACGGAACTTTTTTTATGTACAAACTTGGACAGAAAGCCTTAGAGTTCATAAGCAAAACTTATGGAGAGGATAAAATTGTACAATTGATGGATAACTTCTGGCTGTATGATAGTTTCGAAAGCGTAATGAAATATACCATCGGAAAAGATTATCCGGAATTTGACAAGGAATTTCTTTATGACCTGAAAAAAATTTATTTCCCGGGTGTAAAAACCACGGATGATCCTTCTCAGATCAGTGTTTCTGTTCCTTTCGATGGTTTTGCTTATAAATCGACTTATTCTGAATTCAATAATTCAAAAAACATTTATTTCATAGGTAATCGCTCGGGATATACTTCGATTTATAAATATGACATCGAAAAGAAAGAAAAACCTGAACTTATTATAGAAGGTGAAAACACTGAAGAGTTTGAAGAATTCCACTTTTTCCGGACAGGACTTGATGTATCTCCAAAAGGTCTTCTTGCCTTCGTTACAAGGAAAGGCGCAGGGGATGTGTTGCATATTTATGATTTGAAAAAAGAAAAACTATTGATTGATTATTCATTCAAAGATATTGTAGGTATCGGTTCTCCCTCTTGGAGCAGCGATGGAAGTATCATTACTTTTTCCGGAATAGAATTTACAGGCAAAGGGGACATCTATATTTTTAATATTCAAAAAGAAAAACTTACAAGACTTACAAATGATTATTATGATGACAGGGATGCTGTAATTTCTCCGGATGGAAAATACATCGTCTTCTCGTCGGACAGATCAAGTTTCGGCAAGGATAATAAGTACGATTTATTTATTTACAATCTCGAAACGAATGAAATTAAAAATCTCACATTCGATGTTAACATTGATTTTGCTCCGGCATTTTCACCCGACGGGAAAAGAATTGCATACACTTCCACCAGCGGCGGAGTGAATAATGTCTGGCTGATTGACCTTCCCGAAAATATTTCTGCATTCAGTGATGTACAGGCAAAGCAGTTGACTCACTTTACTACAGCGGCTTTCGATCCTAAATTTTGCGGAAACGATAAAATTGCTTTCTCCGCCTATGAAAAAGGTTCGATGAATATTAAAATTCTTGACAATGTAATCAAAAAATCGGATACAACAAAAACGTTCACAAAAATTGAGTCACCCGCGAGGGATTCCGGCTGGAGTCTTCCGAAAATATCCGGCGACCTTAATAAAATGACCCTGAAATATAAAAAACGGTATTCATTTGATATTGCAACTACGGCAATTTCCACCGACCCCGTCTTTGGAACGAATGCCGGCGGATTGCTTGCCTTCAGTGACTTGCTCGGAAATGACATATACAATTTTCTGCTTTACAGCAATTCAGACGGAAGTTCTGAATTCTGGAAAAGTTTAAATATTGCGATCTCTAAAATTTCCCTTGAACAGAGGTTAAATTATGCATTCGGGGTTTATCATCTTTCCGGGAGAAGATATGATTTGACGCAGTCGGATTTCTCCTACTACGAGCGGCTTTACGGAGCGTATGCGAGTTTCTCATATCCGTTTTCTTTTTTCAGAAGAATTGAAACCACAGTGTCATTATCCAAATCGGATAAAGACCTTGACTTTGGCAACAGGCAGCGCTCCACGTTACTCTCAAATAAAATCAGTTACGTGAAAGATAATACGTTATGGTATATAACCGGACCTATTGACGGCGAAGCATTAAATGCAACACTCGGATATGTTACAGATATAGAAAATTCAAACGAGAACTATTACAGTCTCCTGTTTGATTACAGAAAATATTTCCGTATTGCAAAGTTTTCATCACTTGCTATACGGGGGCAATTTTTTATGAACGAAGGTAAGAATCCGAGAAGATACTTTATGGGCGGTTCGTGGTCATTGCGCGGATGGCCCCTGTTTTCGTTACGAGGAACAAAACTCTGGCAGGCGAATGCAGAACTGCGTTTTCCGCTCCTGAATTTAATTTATATAAAATTTCCTTTCGGTATGGAATGGGGATTTCCGGCTATACGCGGAGCAGTATTTTTTGATGCCGGCAATTCCTGGGATAGCAAGGAAAATTATACGGAAACAAAAGGCAGCATCGGAGTTGGTTTGAGGGTGAATGTGTTCGGCGTAATCGTTTTCCGCTATGACCTCGGGAAAAGAATAGAAAATAATTTTACTAAACTACAAAATAACTTATTCAGCCAGTTTTTCTTCGGATGGGATTTTTAAATTATGGCAAAAAGAGACAGTAAATACAAAATAAGCCACCTTGAACTTCAGAAAAAACTAAACAATGATACTATTCCAAATAATATTCTTCTTTTCACACACGAAAAAATATTACTGGATGAAGTTACATCCCTGATTGCAAATAATTTTTTAGGTGAAACAGTTTCAAAGGAAAATGTTCATACTTTTTATGCAGACGAAAAGAATATAGAAGGGGTTATAAATGAATGTTCTAATATCAGTATGTTTTCCGAAAGGAAAATCGTTATTCTGAAGGTTCTCAAAAGAGCCGGAACAAAAGGCGGTTTCACTAATGCAGAGAGACAATCTATGATAAATTACATCAATAATTTCAGTCCCGATATAATTCTTATCATAGCTGTAATTGACAGAGAATTCAACTTTGAACATTATGAAGATTTCTTAACAAAAACACTCTCCGCTTTTATTATTGACTCTGATTCTGAAGATGATTTCAGGAAATGGATAAAATTGAAATTAAAAGATTATAAAATAAACGATGACTCGATACTTCACCTGATTCAATTTCTGAATCCGTCTTATGACGAAATAAATACCGAAATAGAAAAACTTAAAACTTTCTGCATTGATAAAAAGGAAATTACGAAAGATGATATCAATTTCTGTATCGGATTCACAAAAGATTTTGACGAAAACGATTTTTTAGAGGCTGTTTTAACAAGAAATTATGGTAAAGCTATTCAGGTTTATAATAAAATGAATCTGAAGGAAGATATTGAAATTTTTCTTGTGGTTCTGCTGAGTTCGTCAATGATTTCTGTGAGTAAATTGATGGATCCCGTAGCTGAAAAAATGGGCAAGTGGGAACTTATTAAAGAACTGAAACTTTGGGGCGATTATGAAAGAAAACTCAGGATTTTAAAGGAATTCAAAAGTAAAATTAATGAACTTAAATTAAAGCAGGCTTTTGACTATATTTATAATGCTGATAAAGCGATGAAATCAACAGGTCTGGATAATAAACCATTTATGACGGATTTAATTTATAACCTTACAAAGCTATAATATCTGGAACTAAAAATTATTAATTAAGTTAAATAAACAGAGAAATTTGCTGAATAGCAAGCGGGAATATAAAAGTTTTACGGATGAACAGTTAATAGGCGAGTTTAAAGAAGGAAACAACGATGCTTATAGCGAAATTGTTATTCGTTATAAAGATCGGCTTGTGAACTTTCTGTTCAGATATACTGGTAATAAAGACGACTCGGAAGACCTGGCTCAGGATGCATTTATAAAACTATACCGCTCAAAGCATTTATATCAGGAAATAGCAAAATTCTCCACATGGTTCTATACAATAGCAATTAATATTGCAAAAACTTCTCTGAAAAAGAAAAGCAGGATGAGCACTTTATCGATAAGTGACTATGATCCGGAGAATGATAAAGATTTTGATATTCCGGCTGCTACTATCGAACCGGATGTTCAGGCAAATGCTTCGATTGAAAACGAGTATATTCAGAAAGCGATAAACTCTCTTGAAGAAACCTACAGGGAAGCAATAATATTGAGGGATATTCAGGACCTGGATTATGAAGAGATAGCAAATACACTTAACGTTCCGATAGGAACGGTGAAATCAAGGATTAACAGGGGCAGGGAAAAATTAAAAGTTTTGTTAAAAGATATTTATAAACCAAGCGATTAATTATCGTAAAAAACAATTACAAAAAGTTTTGGAAATAAATGAAGAAAATATTGAAATAAGGAATAAACTCCTTAATTTACCGAAAATTCAAGCAAACGAAAACTTCCTGAACAATCTTCAGAATAAAATTAAAAGGATTGAACTCGAAGAAGAGCAAGCAATAAAGCAGAAAGTCCGTGGTGCAGGTTTTTTCGGCAAACTTTTTGGTGCTAAGCGGCAACCATGGTTCGTGCCTGCATTGGGGCTTGGTGTCGTCGCGGTATTGGTGTTTTCCGTTATATTAATTTCAAATAAAAATAATATACCGGTGGTGAATGAAAAAGTTACCACAATGTCACAGGACACGCCTTCTCCTCAGCCGAATCAAACAAATTCCGGAAGCACCGGTGAAACCCTTAAAAAAGATGAATTACCTGGAAAAGAAATTACGGAGGATTTTGGTTCTAACGAAAATTCTATGGGTACTTTGGAACGAAAATATACTGATCAGGGAACAAATAAGGTCAGGACGAAAACAGAAACAATGAAATCTTCTGATAATGAATCAGAAATAAAAATGAACAATGCTTTGCCTTTGATTGAACAAAAAGCTGCTGAACCCCGCGAAGAGACTGCAAAGAATAAATCAACAGATGAAATGAAAACTGAAAAGAAAGTAATTGAATCGGAGCGTAAAGAAGGCACAGATAAAGTAGGCAGAAGTGAATATACGAAAAAAGATTCTGCAAAAGATGAAGGAAAAAACAATAATGACGTAAAAGAAGCGGCAAAATCTTTTCAGGGCTCGACTGAAATAAATAAAACTATGCTTCAGGATTTAAAAGATAAAATCGAAAAAGGATTAAAAAAGAAAGATTAATTTAAAACCGTTTATTTCTTTTTATTCCTATCTCCATTAATATTTTAAGACTTACAATTTTAATATTTCTGATATATTTTTAATTCATAAAAATATTCTATGTTTATTGCGAAAATTAAAATCACTTTAAGAAGTTCTATCCTCGATCCGCAGGGGAAAGCCGTCGAAGGCTCTTTGAAATCCCTTGGTTTTGATAAAATTATAGATACAAGGATCGGAAAATATATTGAACTAAAAATTGATACGGATAAAAAAGACGAAGCTGAAAATATTGCCGGACAAGCTTGCAAAAAACTCCTTGCTAATCAGGTGATGGAAAATTATGAATTTGATTTAATTAAATCCGACGGCGGATAATGAGCAAAGCAAAAGTCGGCATTGTAGTTTTTCCGGGCTCTAATTGTGACCACGATGCATATTTTGCATTCAAGGATATTTTAAAAGTCGATACAAAATTCCTATGGCATAAAGAAGGAAATATCGGGGATAGAAACCTGATTATTCTTCCGGGAGGATTTTCATACGGTGATTATCTCAGATGCGGTGCAATTGCAAGATTCTCGAATCTGATGTCGGATATTATCAACTTTGCAAATAATGGCGGTGTGGTTATAGGGATCTGCAACGGCTTCCAGATATTATGCGAAACCGGCTTGCTGCCCGGAGTCCTTTTGAAAAATAAGAACCTTCAGTTTATATGCAAAACAGTGTCCTTGACAGTTGAAAACAATAAAAGCATATTCACAGGTAATTGCGAAATCAAAGAAGTAATTAATATTCCTATCGCACATGGCGAGGGATGCTATTTCTGCGATGACAATATTTTGATGGAATTGATAAGCAATAACCAGATATTATTTACGTACAATGATAATCCAAACGGCTCTTTATATAATATTGCAGGGATACAAAATATAAAGCGGAATATACTCGGTATGATGCCTCATCCGGAACGCGCAGCAGATGAAATATTGGGAAATACAGACGGAATAAAAATATTATCGAGTGTGGTAGAAAGTTTTGAATAGTTCTTATATGAACTTAATTAACAAAAAATTTTGTTTAATATTTAAAGGAGAAAAAAAATGTTCGGTTTAGGAACACCTGAAATAATCTTAGTAATAATTGCAATTCTTGTCCTCTTCGGAGCTAAAAAGATTCCCGAGTTTATGCAGGGTCTTGGAAAAGGGATTAAGGAATTCAAAAAAGCATCAAGTGATGTTCACGAAGAAATCAATAAAACCGTAAACCAGGACGCTAAAGAGAATAAAGATAAACCGTAATTATTTCCTTAAGTTATCCTCTAACTTATTGCTGGTTATTATTTAGTGAAGATAAAATAATTTATTTAAAAATTATTTCCTTTCCGGCTTTAGCTGATTTATAAACAGCATCAATAATCCGCATCACTACGAGTGCTTCTTTTCCTGTGGATACAAGTTTATCCTTGCCCGTTATCACGTTAACAAAATGCTTTATCTCATTTTCATAGCTGCTTTTAGTATCCAGAATAGGTTTGATATTTTTGGGTGTAATCTCAAGGAGATTAGAATCAATTTTCTTGAGTACTTTCAGAGGATTTATTGATGTACTTCCGGTTTTACCGTACACATTGCAGTAATAAAATTCACGGCTTCTTAAAAAGCTCCAGCTAACTTCCACCGTTAGTGCAGCGCCGCTTTTGAATTTTACAAGAGTGAAATTAGAATCTTCAACAGATTTTGTATTATGGAAAAAATTTACGGCATTAACGGAATGAATCTCCGGAAAATCGAGCATCCAGAGTCCCAGATCAAGCATCACAACACCGTTATCGAGTATCACACCGCCTCCCGATATTTCTCTTTCCATTAACCATTTTTGGTTTGTACTTTGAGTCTTTAGCCATCCTGTTTTAACATAAAACACATCCTGAATTTCTTTACCTTTAATAAAACTTCTCTGTATCATCACATCGTTTCTGAACCTGTTATTCATTCCTACCATCAGGATTTTTTTCTGCTTCTCTGCTTCTTCGACTATTCGAAAAGCTTCCTTATAATTTCTTGCAAGCGGCTTTTCCACGAGGACGTTTTTTCCGGCTTCGAGGCATTTTATTGTAACATCGTGATGAGCATCTGTCCGTGCAGCAACAATCACCGCATCGATTTCCGGACCATCTGCCAGCATTTCCCCTGCATCTTTATAATATTTGGAAATATTATATCGTTTTGCAATGTTCTTTGCTTTCGTGAAATCAATGTCGCACAATGCCGTTATTTCAACGTTGTTCATCTTCCGTAATGCCGGAAGATGCATTACCTGTGAGATTCCTCCGAGACCTGCTACAGCAATTTTGATTTTTTCCATAAATTTTGATCTGACCTGTGGTTAAATTTTAAATATATATTAAAAATCTTTTCATTAAAAAAAAAGCCAAGACACCCAAATCACATATAATAGATGCTTACCGCTGCTTTCTTCCGAACCTGACGGGATTGGGCAATATTATATTGTCCGGGGCTTGGCATACTTAATATAGTTAAGAAGATTTAAACATTAAATACAATCCGAATAATCCAAGTATTATATTCACTATCCACATTCCGAGAAACGGACTGAAAAGCGCCCTGTCCGCAAGCTTTTCCCCGCCCATAAGTGCAATCCAGTAAATTAAAAAAAATAAAAGAGAAAATCCCGCTGCAATTCCGAATCCGCCTCTCCTCACTCTGTATCCCAATGGTGCACCGATTAATGCAAACACCACACAGGCAAAAGGTATCGAATACTTTTTATATACCTCGACATCATATATATCTATCTGCTTCTCCACCTGTGTATTATAAATAAGTTGACCGGTGTATATTTCCTTACTCATGACAAACTTTTTATAAATAATGTAAACCGAGTCATAATTGTTGAAAGCATCGACAGAAATTAATTTTTTATCAGGCTCGTTTTTAATGGTTTCAGTTTTCGTATATATCGTATCTCTGAATTTTATTTTACTGAGTGTAATAAAATCATTATTAATGGTTTTAAGGAAATTCGCATTGTTTCTTTTCTGTTCGACTTTTACACTGTCAATCTTTGCGTTTAAATCATGAGCAGAGAGTTCCCTGTCTCCGCGTATAAATGCATTATCCTGTGTCCGTTGAAATCCGAACCCCTCCGAACTGAAAGTTATCCTGTGATGTTTGAATTCAATCTTCCTGTATTTATTTGCCGGATCAGTTATACTTATCTGATGTATCTCGCCGTCATTCAGGTTCATCACAATATATTTAAAATCGCTCGTGAAACCTATATCTCCGGATTTTGCAGTTATGAGATTTCTTGAGGTGGGATTTGCAAAATCATAAACATATATTCCTTCGAGGTTATTACTGTTCTCAAAAGTTTTCTTCACAAATATTTTTACACCGCCCATATCTTCGGAAAACTTTCCCGACTCAAGTATGAATGTAGGTTTCGTTCTCGATATATCACCCATCAGCATTCTTGCCTGATGGTTTGCTTCAGGCAGAACATCATTATTAAATTTTATCATCAGGTAAAAAAGTACCACCGCTAAAATAAGCACGGGAATCATCAACTTTTTCAGACTGATTCCGCTTGCTTTCATAATTGTGATTTCATTATTGGCAGCCAGCGTGCCGAATGCCATCAGGGTTGCTACAAGCACTGCCATTGGTACTGCAAGCGTTACCATCCAGGCAAGATTCAGCGAGATTAACTGAGTTATCACCCAGATACTCAATCCCTTTCCGACAAGCTGCTCTATTGATTTTATGAGGAACTGGAATAGAAAGAGGAACATTACAGTTACAAGTGCGAATATAAACGGTCCTACAAGTGCCTTCAGTATGTATTTGTAAATTAGCAACTATTTTATTACTCCGTGCTTTTTCCCAACTAATTCGAACGCAGAAATTGCTTTGTTAATATTCTCTTCAGAGTGTGCCGCTGAAATCTGAACCCTTATTCTCGCCTGTCCTTTCGGTACTACGGGATATGAAAATCCTATTGCATAAATCCCTTCCTCATATAAATCCTTTGACATATTTGCGGCAAGTTTTGCATCATCACCGAACTTTCTGAAAAGAACCGGGATTATCGGGTGAACGCTTTTGATAATATCGAATCCGAGTTTAGTCATTTCTGTACGGAAATGCTTCGTGTTTTCCATTAGCTTTTCGCGGAGGTCGTTGCTTTTATCCAGCAGGTCGAAAGCCGCAATAGCAGCACCTGCAATTGAAGGAGCAAGTGTATTTGAAAAGAGGTATGGTCTCGAACGCTGTCTCAGCATTTCAATTATCTCTCTCTTACCGGTTGTAAATCCGCCGGATGCACCTCCCATTGCTTTTCCGAGTGTAGAAGTGATAATGTCAACTTCTCCCAGGCATCCGCAAAATTCCACCGCGCCTCTTCCGTTCTTTCCTAAAAATCCCGTCGCGTGTGAATCGTCAACCATTACCATCGCATCATATTTATTTGCAAGATTTATTATTCCCTTTATGTTTGCAATATCTCCGTCCATCGAGAATACTCCGTCTGTGGCAATTATTATATTTTTTGCAGGAACAGGTCCGTGTGCAAGTCCTGTGTGTTCCCAGATATCCGAACCTTCGCGTGCGTGTATCAGTTTCTGCTCAAGCGATTTCATATCCGAGTGCTCGAATATCATTCTCTTTGCCTTGCAGAGTCTGATGCCGTCAATAATACTTGCGTGGTTCAAAGCATCAGTGATGATAACGTCGTCCGAGCCAAGAATGCTTTCGAAAAGTCCTCCGTTTGCATCAAAACATGATGAATATAATATTGTATCGTCAGTCTGATAGAAATTTGCAATCTTTTCCTCCAGCTGCTTATGAATGCTTTGCGTTCCGCAAATAAATCTCACGGAAGCCAGTCCGAAGCCGAATTCGTCCAGTGTTTTATGTGCCGCCTTTAAAATACTGGGATGGTTTGCAAGTCCCAGATAATTATTAGAGCAGAAATTCAGAACTTCTCTCGGTTTTGAACCGCCCGGATATTCAACATTGATGTTTGCCTTCTGCTCTGAAAGCAAAACTCTCTCTTCCTTATATAAACCTGCCTCTTTAATTACATTCAACTCCTGTTTAAGGTCGTATTTGGTTCTTAAGTACATATAATCCTGTTTTAAAATTTTTCTAATATAAATTTAAAATTACAAAATTCTAATGAAACAAATAATTGATAATTAAACGTATGATATTAACAGAAATATTTATATTCTAATTGATTTTTAATAATTTTTTAACTAAATATTACAAAGTGATTGTAACAATTCTTTAAGTTCTTTCCAAAAACTAAAACCATAGGAGGTTAAAATGAAAAAATTATTACTGATTGCATTTATTATTTTATTGAGCATGCCTATGACATCACACGGACAATATTATTACAATCGCTCATTCAATTTTACAGGAGCAACCGGAGATTACGCAGTCACAAAACCTGGGGCTGATTTAAGCATTACCGGGAGTTTAACTTTAGAATGCTGGGTGAATCCGGTTAATGTAGCTTCACCGTTATTTCAAATTGTAGTCCAGAAAAGATTAGGAAGCAATTCAACAGGTTATACAATGTTTCTTTCTTCAGGAAAAGTTGTTATCAGAACAAATGGCACATCAAGACTAACAGGCAGTACAGTTATTCCCAATGGAGTATGGACTCATATTGCTTCGACATACAATTCATCAACAGATGTTTTCACAGTCTATGTAAATGGAGTGGCTGATGGTACAATTACAGCTCCAGGTGCAGCTCCTGCGGCAGATACGGATTCTTTGAGATTTGCAGCCGGCTTCAACAGTCCTTTTGCGGGAATGATGGATGAAATTCGAGTGTGGAATATCGAGCGAACAGCTGCGGATATAGTAGCTACAATGAGAATGCCGTTAGGGGAAAGTACGGGTAATTACACCGGCCTTGTCGGCGCCTGGCGTGCAAATACTGCTATTGTAGGTACGGGTTTAGATGAAATTAATGGGAATAATGCATCTCTCAGAGGTGCGGCATCTTTTGCTGACCTTTCAAATAGACCTAACAGTCATCTTGCATTTAATACGGGGTTATTATGCACAGGTGCTGCAACCGGTATCTGTGTTTCAATTCCTAATGCTGCTGTTTTAAATCCGACAACCGCAATAACTCTTGAGTGCTGGCTTTTTACCGGTAATATAGATGTTCAGGTCATTATAGGCAAAGGTACATCAACCACAGGTTTTCCATTCAGACTTCTAAAGAGCTTAAGCAATTCTTTCAGAGTGATACTAAATTCCGGTACTGCGATTGGTTCGGGGAACTACGGCGGATTAATTCCCACTAATCAGTGGGTTCATCTTGCATTTACGTATAACTCAACAACCGGAGATTTTGCCTATTATATGAACGGAGTTCCGACACTATCCGGTACTCAAAGTGTGGGTCCTCTCGCCGCCAACTCAGAAGCGTTAACAATCGGTGGCGGTCCAAATCAGGTCACATTAAATGGAATGATAGATGAAGTCAGGATTGCTAATTATGTAAAAACTCCTCAGGAAATAACTCAGGGTATGTTTTGCTCAATTGATCTTAATAATGAACCAAATCCTTCAAATACAAATGTTGTCTATAGTTTTGAAGGTACGCTAATGGATTTAACAGACGGTGCTCCCCGAGGAGTCTTTACTGGACCCGGAATAAGATTCACACAGGTATCTACTACCAGCTCCGAATTTCCTGCTCCGATGGATAGATGGGATGCGGGAAAATTCGCCAATGGATTCCGTGTAAAATATGCGGGACTTACTTTCGGAGCATCACCGACTACAATAGTTGATTCAATATATATGGGACAAGTCTTAACGGTTTCCGATATCAATTTATTTGTTGCCGCAAATCATGCTTTTGCAGGTGATATGAGCGTGAGCCTGAAGAATCCTGCAAATACAACGACAAGAGTATTATATCCCGGAAACAGTTCTTTCGTTGGAATGAGTATGGTAACAATTTTCGATGACGAGGCAGATAGTACAATCGGCGGTACTATTTTAGCTCCGTTCAGTCCGAGGGTAAAACCTGTGAATACACTTAATGTTTTTAGTGGACAGGCTGCACTTGGCTGGTGGAAAATAATTATAACGGATTTATTCCCGGCAACGGATGATGGAATTTTGCTCGGATGGGGACTTCAATTCAATAATCAAATTATTACGGGTGGCAGCAGTTTAGTAACCGAAGTACCCGGAAAATTCGATCTCTATCAGAATTATCCGAATCCTTTCAATCCGGTTACGACAATAAAATATGAAATTGCTAAAACCGTGAGTGTAAAGATTGTTGTATTTGATATTCTCGGAAGGGAAATTAAGACTCTTGTAAATGAAGTTAAAAAATCAGGCTCGTATTCCCTGGTATTTGATGCATCAGAGTTTGCATCCGGATCATATTATTACAGACTCACTGCCGGTGATTATGTGAATACAAAGAAAATGATAGTAATAAAATAGTAACAACAGTTTTATAATTTCCACTCCTCTTAATCCCCCCTTTTTTTCAAAGGGGGGTTTGGGGGGTTAGAATAAATATCATTATAGTTACTTCATATATTCAAGTTCTTTCAATAGAGCAGCAAGTCTCTGCAATCTCTCGCCTAAAATTTCATCGTCTTGATGTAAACAATCATCAAACAGTTTTATGTCTTCTTCAATATGTTCATTGTCTGTACATATAGACGCATTCATAGCAGCACCTTGCAGAGGTATCCTTGCAAATCTCGGATAGTCCGGATAATCTTTCTCGCTTTTTCGGTAGAGATTAGCGAAATATAGTTTCGACTGGCATATTAAAATTGCAAGATCAAGTGCTCTGTGTAATGGCATTTCTTCTGATTGCCTCGACCATTTTTCACCGGTATGACGCCATATCTTAGCAGAAATTTCCACTTTTCCTCTGTCATTCCACTGTGCAAGTCCCAGCGATAACCCCTTTGCATCCGACTTATTTGCATATCTACCGTCAACGAGGTCATAATCCTCTGAAACAACAACCGGTTTATGCTTTAAATCTATTGGTATTTTCGTAATATTTTATAGTAATTTTAGTAAATTAGTAATTTAGTAAATTAGTGATAATTTATTGAATTCACAATAGATTTTTTTTACCTCTTATTGATCTCCTGATTCATTAAGGAACAAAGTTAGCTTAAAAAGACAGTGAAGATTATTATTAACATTGAAGAAAAAGAAAACATTTATAATATTAATAATAAAATATAAGTGGAGACCAAAACCCATTTTTGAATTGGGACGATACAGAAAAGACAAATGGGTAATAATTAACATTTAAATTAATGAATATGTTTATTAAAAAAAATTTTCTTTGGATTTTATTTTTTGGTTCATTGATTGGATTAAATGAATCACTTATTGGTAGCTTTAATATACCATATCGCTCGGTTATTTTAAGCACAATAACTATAACATTATTATCAATTGCCCGACAACAAATTCCAAAAACGGGAACGTCAATTCTTGTTATTTTAATTGCTGTTCTTTTCAAAATAAATAATATGGGTTTTAGTACATGCACAACTAATGTGTTTTTATGCGGCCCATCCGCAATATTATTACTTGGAATTGGTTATGAAGTATTTGCTTCCTTATTTGATAAAAAAATCACAAATAAATATTTAAACCTTGTGATGATTTGTGGAATTACTTCTATAGTAGCATTCAGCATATTTGGAGTAATGAATACTTACATTCTCCACTCTTGGAATACTGCAATGCTTTCTGTGTATATCTTTGCCCGTGCTCCAATGACTGCAATTGCGTCAAGCGCTATGAGTATATTTGTATTATACTTAATAAGAACTTTTAGAAATGAGAATTTTGCTAGATGGAATCCGTATGTTATTAATAGTATAGTAGGATGCATGATTATTGTTTTTTGGTTGCTTGGATCTTTTACAATATTTTAAAGCCAGCCAGCCCTTAAAAGCTTCGAAACAAATTGGCGAACTTTTAAAATTACACATTTCCGCCATTATTGGAAATTAACGAAGTGTCACCAACATAACTTACTTGTTGTTTAGGTTAATCCTTTCGTAATTTATTTTGCGTTTTACCTTTTACTTTTTACCTCTTACTTTTCCTTTTTGCCTTTGACATTTGATTTTTATTCTTTAATTATCATTGTTATTAAATCTGACTATAATTAAATTTCCGCTTAATTTTATTATATATAATGGAAAAATCTTTTCTGAATACAGATTATAAGAATCTGCTTGTATCGGTTATTGAGAATCCTGATGGTTTGAACATTTGTAAAATTCAACTTAACCGTCCTGAAGCATTAAATGCTTTGAACAATGAACTTATGTCAGAACTTTTATCTGTTCTTCAATCCGCAGATAACGATAAGTTTGTGGGCTGTAGTATAATTACCGGAAGTGAAAAGGCATTTGCCGCAGGTGCAGATATAAAAGAAATGGCAGATGCTTCTGCAATTGAGATGCTGGTAAGAGATCAGTTCGTAACCTGGGATAGGATAGGAAAAATCAAGAAACCTATCATAGCGGCTGTATGCGGATACGCACTCGGAGGCGGTTGTGAGCTGGCACTAATGTGCGACATAATCATTGCCGCAGAAAATGCTCAGTTCGGACAGCCTGAAATAAATCTTGCCGTTATTCCCGGCAGCGGCGGAACACAACGCCTCACGAAAATTATCGGGAAAAATAAAACTATGGAAATGATTCTTACCGGTAAACGCTTCACTGCAGCAGAAATGAAGGATGCCGGTCTTGTGAATAAAGTGACATCAAATGAATCATTCCTTGATGAAGCGATTGCAATGGCGAAAGATATTGCAAATAAACCAAATATTGCAGTTCAGATTGCAAAGGAAACTGTGCTGAAAGCATATGAAACAAGTTTTGAAAACGGATTACAGTTTGAAAGAAAAAATTTCTACCTGCTCTTTGCTTCGGAAGATAAAGCCGAAGGTATGAAAGCATTTATCGAAAAAAGAAAACCTAATTGGAAAGGAAAATAACACGATTTGAAATTATCTAAAAAGTTAATTTATCTGCCGTATTTTATTCTTGTATTGTTTTTGTTCTCCGGAAAATCGTTTGCCCAAAACGGAGAACTGAATGCAGAACAGATAATCACAATGTACAAGCCTGCTTTGGTCTCTATCTGGTACACGCAGTCAAGGATGTATGACTATTCAACATTCAAATACACCACAAAAGACACGATGCTATTGAGCGGAAGCGGTTTTTTATTCTCTGAAAACGGGCTCGTCGGCACGAACTATCACGTTATTGAACCTATTGATAGTATAATAATCAAAATGAGTGACGGAATATACTATAATGCAGAAGTGATATTGATGGATGAAAAAAATGATTTTGCAATTCTGAAAATAAAAGATTCCGAAGATAAGAAATTCCCGACGGTCAAACTTGGAAATTCAGATTCCGTCAGGCAGGGACAGGATGTATATGCAATAGGAAGTCCTCTGGGCTATGAATATACAATCTCACAGGGGATAGTGGCGGGAATACGTGAAAATGAAAAAGTAACATTTTACGACCCTATGACTTATATACCGTCTGATAAAGTATTCGAGAAAGTTATACAGATAACCGCGGCAATCTCTCCCGGTAATAGCGGAGGTGCACTGTTCAGCATAAAAGGTGAAGTAATCGGGATTACATCTTACGGATATATGGGATTTGGAAACCTTAACTTTGCAGTTGCCATAAACACTTTCCAAAACACGAGCAAACTTATCGAGACAGCAGACAGCACTTTAATTGCAGAACTTGAAGTAAAAAGGGAGCAAAGCATTTTTAATAAAAATTATAAGAATGCTTCCAACCTGAAATCACAGCTGTTCTACGACTGGATGTACACCAAGCAAAAAGACACTATGAAAGTTTATGACACCCTGATAGTGAAATCAGATTCTCTCAACAAACTTAATTACGCAAAAGCAGAGATGCTATATCTTAAATGCGTAGATATGAGACCGGATACTTTTTTTACTTATCGTGAACTTCTGGATATGTACGTCTTTACGGAATCGTATGACAAGGCAGAAGATTTCTACAAAAAGATAAAAGAAAAGTTTCAATCGGATAGCTTGATTAATTCTCTTTCGTCCACGCTTGCAGATGCATATTCAACAAAAAAAGATTATACAAAAGCTCTCTCGTTCTACGAGAAGATGGAAAAGGTAGATACTTCTGATATGTTTATCCGTATACAGATAGCAAACATCTACGAAAAAACCGGGGATTACAAGAAAGCCATAGTAAAACTAAATCAGGTAATCAAACGGGACTCGTCATATACAAATGCATACGTTCAGATTGGCAGGATATATTATGAACGTGTTAAGGATTATGATAAATCCAAAGATTATCTGAGCGCCGCTTACCTAAAAGAATTGAATACCGGATATGTTACGTATCCTGATATGCTTTATTATCTCGGTATGATAGCAATTAAGGAGAATAAAAAATCAGAAGCAATTATGTATTATTCGGAGTTGAGAAGCAGTTATTCGTATAAAGAAGAGGATACTAAAAAGAAAGAAGACCTTTACAAGGCAATACAAAAAATGGATGAATAATATATCAAATAGTTCTAATGAATTTTAAATCCAAGTTAAAAGATACCGGTACATCAATATTTGCAGTAATGACTGAGTTGGCAAGTGAGCAGGGTGCTATAAATCTTTCTCAGGGATTCCCTGATTTCAAGGTCGATCGGCAATTGATTGATAATGTGGATTTTTTTATGCGGGCTGGATTTAATCAATACCCTCCTATGCCGGGAGTTTCACCTCTGAGGGAAAAAATTTCACTCCTTACAAAAGAGTTTTACGGAAGAGAATATGATATCGATAAAGAGATTACCGTCACATCTGGTGCTACCGAAGCTCTCTTTGCTGCGATATCTGCCACAGTTGATTCTGGTGATGAAGTAATCGTGTTTGACCCTGCCTATGATTCTTATGTGCCTGCGATACTGTTGAATAAAGGCATTCCTGTCTATATCCCTCTCACGTTCCCTTCATTCAAAATTGACTGGGATTTACTGAAAAGTAAAATTACCCGAAAGACAAAATTAATTATGCTTAACTTTCCGCATAATCCTACCGGTTCGACACTTCACGAAGATGATTTGAATACGCTTATGAAAATTATAAGGGATAAAAATATTTTTATTATAAGCGATGAAGTTTATGAGCACATTGTCTTTGACGGAAAACAGCATCAGAGTGTAATAAGATTTCCTGAACTTGCAGACCGTTCGTTTGTAATCTCTTCTTTCGGAAAAACATTTCACATAACCGGATGGAAAGTAGGCTATTGTCAGGCACCCGCGGCTCTTACTGTTGAGTTCAGAAAGGTTCATCAGTTTCTTACATACGCTACATCTGCGCCCTTTCAATATGCAATTGCAAAATATCTTGAGGATTTTGAAAAGGTTTACGGAGTGAAAATAATGTATGAGCAAAAAAGAAATTATTTCCTCGAACTGATAAAAAATTCCCGCTTTAAGCCTCTTCATTCGGAAGGAACATACTTTCAGACTCTGGATTATTCGAATATAACGGATGAAAACGATTTGGATTTCGCCGTTAGGATTACAAAAGAATTCGGTGTTGCTTCAATTCCGGTATCGGTTTTTTATAATGATAAAACTGACAATAAACTTTTAAGATTTTGTTTTGCAAAAAACGACGAAACATTGCAGACTGCAGCGGAGAGATTATGCAGGATTTGAAAGTAACAATAATACAATCTGGAATTTTCTGGGAAGACAAGAAAAAAAACTTTGCAAATTTCGGCAGGAAAATTGAGAGTATAAAAGAACAAACCGATTTAATAATTCTCCCTGAAATGTTTTCAACAGGGTTTACAATGAATGCATACCGGTTTGCAGATAAACTCAAAGGAGAAGCATACGATTTTTTGAAATACTATTCCAACAAAAAGAAATCATGTGTTTGTGGAAGTGTAATTGTTAAAGTTAGAAACAAATTTTACAACAGACTTTTTTTGGCATTTCCGGACGGAATAGTTTTTCATTACGATAAACGGCATCTTTTCAGAATGGCTGAAGAGAATCTCGTATATTCGGAAGGGAATAAAAAATTGACAGTTAAGATAAAGGACTGGCGTGTGGCATTCTTTATCTGCTATGACTTAAGATTTCCGGTTTGGTTAAGGAATAAAAACAATTATGATTTCGCGGTGTTCATTGCTAACTGGCCTGAAAGGAGAGCATATCACTGGAAGACACTTTTGCTTGCAAGGGCAATTGAAAATCAATCCTATGTTGCTGGCGTAAACCGCATTGGCAAAGACGGAAACGGGATTATGTGTTCCGGAGACTCTACAATTATCAATCCGTTGGGGAAATACTTAATAAATGCAAAAAGAAAAGACGGTATATTCACAGCCGAACTCTCTCATAAAGTTTTAACTGATTACAGGAAAAATTTCCCCGCATATAAAGATGCTGATAAATTCGAAATAAAGAATTAATTTTTTTCTTTTACATTTTTTTCTTCTTACCATCTTACCATCTTACCATCTTACCATCTTACCATCTTACCATCTTACCATCTTACCATCTTACCATCTTACCATCTTACCATCTTACCATCTTACCATCTTACCATCTTACCATCTTACC
>Ga0209124_10000077_pt1 | contig 95248 bp, 69 predicted proteins | sample BarGraIncu01122A_FD_184502 | JGI IMG/M metagenome (GOLD analysis project Ga0209124, IMG submission 184502) | Arctic peat soil microbial communities from Barrow, Alaska - Barrow Graham LP Incubations 011-22A (SPAdes) (version 2) | ecosystem: Environmental > Terrestrial > Soil > Wetlands > Peat...
AGGAGTATATCCCCAACCCGGAGCCATCGTCATATTTTTCTCATAAATTTCTTCGGTTCGAACCGGTCCTGTAATTACGCCTCCTCCTTCTTCAGATTTATAATCACCGTACCAGCCTGTACGTGGATTCACGATAATATCGGGTTGATACTTACGAACCATTCCCATTAAGCCGAGCGGTTTACCTGTAACCGAGTCTAGATCCTGAAAGTAGGAATTTACTTGCCACGCATTTTTAGGATCAAGAAATTTACCTGATTCCCAAAAATAAGCACCATCCTCATCGCTACCTTGTAGGCCAAGCCAACCTCCATCCCAATAAATTTGATCTATTTTCCCATATTTAGTCATTAATTCTTTCGTCAGACAATACATTTCTTCTTTCAACAAACGAGCATTTTCTTTGTGAGCGATATCGGTTTTGTACCCAAATTTGTTGGGTTTACAATCAGTACCATTTACATCAAAATAACCGGGATAACGCCAATTGACAAGTGTTTTATACAATCCTACCCGAAGTCCATTGCTACGACAAGCGTCGACATATTCCTTCACAAAATCACGGTTATGGGTTTGCTTACTACTAAAAACACCCATGTATTTTGAATCGAAAAGGGCATAACCATCGTGGTGCTGAGTTACCATATTCATATATTTCATACCGGCAATTTTCGCAATTCCAACCCATTCGTTAGCATTAAATTTATCTGCTTCAAAATACTTATCCCCACTTTCGGGATAGGCTAATTTGCGATAGTTTTCAATAGAAATGCCTTGGTTTTCCATAACCCACTCGCCTTTTGCCGGACCCGCATATAGCCCCCAATGAATAAACATACCAAAACGAGCATCTAACATCCAATTTAATTTTTCTAAGGGTTGTTGAGTGATTCCCATTTCAGTACGAGGCTTTCTAGCGGCAAAAGCTTTGATGCCTGTTACTTTGGCTGGCGTATATACTCCTATATACTCAATATTTACATCATCAAGCCAGGCGTTTGTCCTACTCGATGTTTCGGGGTGATACACTTCGATAAATGCTCCTTTTTGTCCTTCATCGGTAACAAATATTTTTTCCAATTTCACCCAATCGGCTAAAGCACTAATCGCACTTACATTATTACTTCCCAAACCTACAACATTCAATTGCACTTCGTCCGACCCACTATTTGTTCGCACCCAGGCTGTAATCCTATAGGTTGAATTAGGTTTTAATTCAATTTTTAGTTGGGCCGTTGAACCTGCAGGAATTTCCAGAGATTGTTTTCCACCATGAAACATTGCGTTGGAAAGTTTTATCCCATCACCAATTCCCAAACCGATCCAGGGTTTCACCTCTGCCTGCTCAAAATCACGATTATCAATTCTTACATCATTGTTTTGAGCATAAGTAATAAGATTTTGACCAACTAACAGCGAGATGAATGCTATTTTTTGAATGAGCTTAGACAAGCATTTCAATTTGAATGTGAGTATCATTGTTTATTTTTTATTTTGAAATTATTCATTTAAAATGTAAAGTGTTTAATGTTGTACAAATCAATATTACCTGATATTGGTTCATAGTTCATCTTATTTCTCGATATAAAACATTCGGCTGACCGGTTTAGCTGTCTGCACTTTTGGTTCAATGCTTCGCCCATATTGCCATGCAACAACGGTTACTTTTACAGGAAACTTAGCCCTGGGCGGAATTGAAGTCAAAACCAATTTTCCATCTTTCACTTCTGCTGGTCCTTCCTGTACGTAATAATAAACGGGCATTCCACTGCCGGCAACAGCATGCAAATCTACTGATTTAACCCGTTGATTGACATTAGGTATAGAGTCAAATCTAATTGCTTGTTCTACTCCTTCTTTGTTCGGATACGGAATATGTATATACATTTGCTGAACAGCACTCTTATATTTTGGATCACCATCGTTAGCCGTAATCAAGCATATATCTGCTGTACGCTTTACATTATTCAATCCCAGACGAGAAAATCGAACGGTAAATGTAGTGTCATTTAGTTTTTCTACAGGACCACAAATACGAGAAATAACCGTCTTTGTTGTGCTGTGATTGTTAGCCCTTTTTGCATGTAAACTATCGGTAAATGTAGGTGCAATATGAAATGTAAGCCCATCGGCCTCCGGTTCAAATTTGCCAAGATAACGTGCAAAGTTTTTCAAATTAAATTCCAACAATTTCTGATTTTGCACGTAACCGAGATACTGTTCTTTCTTTCCTCGTTGACGAGCATAAATAGCTTCAGTTTTCAGAGCTATTTCTTTGTCGAAATACCAAAAGGCACTATCTCTATTGCCCACATACGATTTGTTGGGTGCAGCTATTGCTTCGGGCAATCGATCTTTATGCCAACGGTTGGCTAACCACCCTTTTTCGGGGTCGACGGGAATCAATTTCACAGGTTGGCTAATAGCACTTGTTTTCGGAAGACGATATTTCACTGCCTTTTCAATAAATAGTCCCAGATAATCTACCAATTGCTCTGAATAATCGAAATGCCCACGACCGGCATCGCACAAAAACGAAATACAGGATTTCGGATGAGCCTTTTTATAATTCAGCCCAGGCTCAACACGCGCATCCCACCATTCGTATTCACCTTCTACCATCAAACCCGGAATACAATCGATTTTCAGTTTACTCCAATCGAGGTTCGGACGACCATAACCGGTTAGATTCGTTGAGGGTGCATCACCGTGGACCGAAAGAACTGCCAACGTCCGCTCATTATTCTGAGCAGCAAAGTTCCATGGGAAGGTAGCCATTGCCGAATGCCCGATGGGAATGATCGGAGCGAATTTCAATTCAGCATAGCCCGAAACCTCAGCCAATGAATCCATCATTTGGTCGAACGTAGCCTGAATATTAGTTTTCGTATTCCAAACCTGATCCAATCCGGGCGTAATCCATATTTCGGCAATACCCAACTGAGCCATTTTCTTTCTAAATTCGGGATGTTCCAGGATTCCTTCTTCCAACATGTTATGCTGCCCAACAATAACGGCACGCACCTGTTTACAATTTTCCGGAATCCACAAAAAAGCACGCGGGTGCTCATTGGTTTCCGAAGAAACTACGTCATGGATATTCACCGACCACTGCCACTCCGATGCTTGTAACGTTACAGTTAAAGGAAGTAACAAAAACAAGTACAATCTTTTTAAATTCATAGTATACACCTAAAAACTTATTTTTTTCAACCAAATGCCATAAATTACACATGCAAAAGACCCTCTATTTTCCAATAGTATTATTGTTTTATTTTGAACGACTGAGAACTTGAAGCCTATCCAACAATGATTCAACTTTAAAAGTAATTAAAATCAAACAATAAACGAAAAACAAACACAATCTTTTAGACCCGAAAAAGCTTATAAAAAACTACTGTGTCTATATACGAACAGAAAAGAAAAACACCTAATTTCAACCTAAAAAAAGAGGCTATCTCAGAACTTGAGATAGCCTCTACAATCTTTTTATCAAAATTATTTCTTGTTACAACTCAATTGATAATATCGATTCAATCATCAGCCTAATGTCGAGACTCTCGACAGCCTAATGTCGGTTCAATCGATAGCCTAATGTCGAGACCTTCGATATTAGGCTATCGAACCGTTCGAATAGCTAATACCGAAACAACCTATACGTTCAGCACGTAGTCGAATACAAATACGCGAGGTTCTTTTAGCAACGTTTTGGTAGATGAGTACTGTGTGGCAATGCTCAACTTATAATCACCACTTGCCAAGCCTGCAGGTACAATAAAGGTGATTTTTGAAGGATCGTTCACTGCAATGGCGTTGGCGGCAATAAAAATTGCGTCACTTGTTGCCTGATTAATCAGGCTGATGCCGTTGGCAGCATTGTCGCCTGCAATCTTGATTTTGCTTCCGGTAATATTTACTCCACCGCCGACTGTCAAACGGTTGTTTAGTTCTCCTGAACTGACATCGGTTACCGAATTAATGACTGTTCCAATCTCGGCCATGCCACGTACATCTACGACGGCAGCTTTTGCTGCATTGCGCAAATCGGCTGTAGGAGTTACACGAATAGACAGACTATGAATAGATGCATCCCATTTGGCATTGTCGCCAATAAAAACACCATTCACTCCCAAACCAAAATAGCCCAGTCCAAACGACACAGATGCTCCGTTGGCTATTTGTTCCCTTGCTATCTCTTTCAATATGTCCATAGTTGCCCGCATAGTAGAGCCGCTAAGATCCGTCCGCCTTGAAACGGCAATGTTTATCAAATCATTTTCATTCAATGATTTGGTTGTTACTACCCGACCGAAGCGGTCATCTTTCCGTTCGGTGATTGTCAAATCATACAGTTCGACTGTTACATTGTTTTTTTCATTTGTAGTCATGTTCTTTGATTTTTTAATTTATAAATTGAGAATTATTTATATTGAGTTTTACTATCATTTACAATACAGGAGACCGGATAACTTTTCTCATATATACATTAACGGTTGTGGTGACTTGCATTTTAATTTTACTGCTTTTCATCAGGTTTAAATGCGGTGCTAAGTTAAGTAGCAGTAGTTATTAACCCAAATTATAGGGCTAAAAGTTGGGGGACAAAGTAGGATAAGCCGACTTTAAAAATCAGCAACTTACATGCATAAAACGTAAAATATGGGGGACATGGTCCTTGAGGAAGGATAGAAAACGTAGAGAAACAGCATTTTTGAGCGAAAAAGAGAAGAAAAAGAGGGCAACGGTTTTTAATGGTTCTCTACTTTTTGTTCTAAAAAACGAGTCAGTTCGGCGGCATCATTCAGATTCATTTTCTTTGCCAAACGTTGCTTAAATTTACTATAACTCGTCTGCTTATATTCAATCAGTGTCAAAACATCAACATGGGTGATTTGAAGCAGACTTAAACAACAACAGGTAATTTCTTTGCGAGTCAAGGTAGAAAGCAGACATAATGCAGAATCAGGAGCTCTTTCCATAATCTTCTCGACCTGTAGTAAATCGCGAGAAGAATAAGAACAAGCCCCTAAAGCTAAACAGAATGAGATAAATATGGATAATCCGGATTTCAAGGTTGTAAATTGAAATACAAATTTAGTGAAACGCAGTGAAATAGAAATAACTAAACGAACTAAATCAATAAAGATTATAAATTATAAAAAAGCGAGATTGCATCGTAAGCAATCTCGCATAAACAAAAACCTTAAATAAACAATTCACTTACCTTTATTGAGCAACTTAAGCTGCTTGTCGTCAATAATGCCAAGACTTTTAAATACAAGAGGTAGAATTAATTGTTGAGGAACACAGATATTATTATTCTTAGCAGGAGTCCATCGAGGAGATAATGCTATGACTCTGATGGCTTCGGCATCTAATGATTTAGACCCGGAAGTTTTATAAATCTTGATGCATTTGACCAGGCCATCCCAATCGACGATAAAACTTACATACGACTTGCCTTGCTCATTTTTTACCTGTGCTTCCACAGGATAACGAATATTCTTCGATACATAGTTTCTGAATCTTACAATATCCCCACCCTGAAATCTAGCTTCTATCTGAACATTAATCATTACTGTAGTGTCGTGTGCAAGACAGCTAATTGTATCGACACCGTTGACAAATTCCTTATCCTGAGCAAAAACATTAAATCCGATATTGAAAATGAACAGAAAAATGATTACTGGAATTGATTTCATACTAATTAAATTTAATTGATTACGTTTTATCCTTCTGGTATATTTTAATTTAGAACCTTGCAAAAAACAAGCACCTATTCAACCATCAATACAATTCGATATAATCCTATGCATAAATTCTGTACCCATTTTAATAAATACGTTTAAACAGAACAAAGCACTTAACTTAATCCAAGATTATTTTACACATAAGTACTCAATAATATTTAATGATATGTTTTAGTTGTGACCCCCAACCCCCAAATGGGGGCTTTAAGACGTAGTTTTTGAGATTTATTTTTTGCTCAGTCGATTATTTGACGCACTCTTAAGCCTCCATTTGGGGGGTTGGGGGTCTAAAAATACAAAGAATTAAGAAATATATCAATAATAATTGTCACATACTTATAAGAAATGAGTTTCAAAACTTATTGATTATAAAACTTAACGCCGTTTGTGTAAAACTTCTGTCATTTTATCAAAGTATAGCCACTTGGTGGTTACTTTCAAACTTTGCCCCATGATGTAAAAAAGCGAGATTGCAAATTTTGCAATCTCGCTCAAACCTAAACATTAAATCAACAAATATAAAAAACGTAAATTACCAACCTGGATTTTGTTTCAAAGCCGCATTAAGTCTTATTTGAACTAAAGGAATCGGAGCCAGATAATCGCGCTGAGAATAAAGCAAATTACCAGGCAATGTAGCAATTGAACGTCCGTAATCAGGATCTGAAGCTCCACCCGCTTCATACACACCATAAGTTAATGGATATTTCGCAGGTTGATAAGCAGGTTGTCCGTGATAATATGCATCATTCGCGATAGCAGTCATGAATTGAGTTCCATAAACGTGGCCTCCCAACTTTTGTCCGCGCAAATTGATATGCGCCACTCCCCAACGTTTCAAATCATCACTACGGAAACCTTCACCAAACAATTCACAAACTCTTTCGCGTCGAATTTCGTCGAGCATGTTCATTTTTTTACAAACGGTCTTGTTTTGTGTTTGATCCCACCAACCGGCATCCCACACATTAGCTATTAAGGCGTTAGTTAACGGAGCTACTCTAGCACGGGTACGGTTTTTATTGACAGAGAAATTTAAGTCTGCATCAGAAATTACTCCATTACCTAATTCTACCGCAGCTTCGGCATAAATCAGATGCACCTCTGCAAGGCGAATAAGCGGATAGTCCGAAGATTCTGTGTTGTTTGCTGTTCTGCCTGCTCCTTCCGGCATAAATTTTCGGCAACCATAGCCATTATTAGTTCCTCCGTATAGTCTGGGCACATAAATCGCCGCTTTACTACTAAATGCAGGATCCTTAGCATTGTAAGTTGCTTGCGGATATACCGGAGTAGGATAAGGTTGTCCTGCGACCGTACATGGTATACCATAATCAGTTTGATCCATCCACGTTACCCTATCAGGTAAGGATGCACAACCAATAAAACGGTAATCGCGGTTACGAAATTCATCATTGAAATGGGTAAAGCCCAGGAACTGTGAATTATTTTGCGCATCTGCCATATTACCCGTATAGCTTACACGGATGGGTAAACCATTACGACACAGAAACATTTCACCTAAATAAGTACTAATACCTGCACCTCCCCCAATAGCAATGGTGTGACCCAGATTTATAAGTCCTTGTTTAACAGTGTAGTCGTACTTTACACTAAATATGAATTCTTTATTTGTGGCTTTTCCTGCGTTTTTAAAGTTGGATATATTACCTCCATTATCATCAATATTGAACAAAGAATAGTAACTTAAAGAGTCACACTGGTTCCACAATTGGAACGTTCCTGCTTCCGCTTCCTGTATCACCTCTTTTGCCATTTGTTTAGACTCGGTCAACAAATCGGTTACCGAAGGATATCCTGAAGGTTTTACATTTCCAGCGCCTTTTGTAGTACCATCGCCATCCAAGTCGTAGCTTATATTCGGCACATATTTTTCCCACGTAGCCTCGTAAAGCAATACTCTTGCAAGAAACGATTTTGCAGCTTCCTGACTAACTTTTCCTTTATCTGTTGCCGTAATAGTTTTCTCTTGAGGAAGCAGAGGAATGGCAGTTCTAAGATCTTTGAGAATAAAATTAGCCACTTCATATCTGCTTTTGCGAGGTCCGTATAGCATGGAGTCGGTCACAGCAAACGAATGGTCGGCAATAGGCACACCCCCAAAAATTTGTAGCAAATAAAAGTGTTGCCATGCACGAAAAAAATAAGCCGTACCTACAGATTGGTTGAGATCTGTTTTTACTCCTGTATATCCAGCAGCCTTTTCCAACAGAATATTGCAAGTTCTAATGAAGTTGTACGGTTTGTCCCAATGGAAATCAGATTCACCGGCAGATGCACCGCCATTTGAACCAAAGCCTGAAATATCCAGACCCTGATCCATCTTGTAGTAAGTAGCACCACCATTATAGTCTTTCCAGCCTTCTAACTGATACAAAGCGTTGGCTGCTTGTTTGAACTGATCTGGAGTTTTGAAGAAAATAGCTTCAGTACCCGACGATAGCGGTTCTTTATTAAGGATATCGCTACATCCTGTCATTAGCATTGCGAATGCAAAAAATGAAAATATTATATTTATACGTTTCATGATTTTTTTTATTAATGAGGTTTATAATTAAAACGTAACATCTAAACCAACCGAAAGTAATCGGCTAAATGGAAAGGTATTGTTGGATGCTTCACCATATTCAGGGTCATAGCCGTCTTTGATTTTACTCCATTCCCAAAGATCATCACCGGAGAAATAAACTCTTACTTTATCCATAGCAAGTTTCTTTGTTATTACCGGTGGAATTGTATAACCAATGACTAAGGATTTCAATCGGATATAAGTTGAATTTTGAACGCTTATATCTTTATTTTGATAATTCCAATTGTTGAAACCTTGATCTCGTGATGCCACGGTATAAATTGCATTTGGGTTGTCTTCCGTCCACATTTTACCCATAAAAGTGGTGTTTTGCAACACGTAGTTCGTTACCCACGGAGCATAAAGATTGCCCGTTCTTAACACCACTTGTTTTCCTACACCCTGGAAGAAAGCCTGCACATCAATACCTTTCCATTCCAGTCCCGCTTTAAATCCAAATGTCATGTGAGGAGCCGCATCTCCTTTATAAACCAAATCCTTTGTAGTTATCGCTCCATCACTGTTTACATCAACCAGCTTTCGGGCTCCCGCACGAAGACGAGTTGTTCCAGTTGCTGCAGGAGCCGGAATGATATTACCTGATTTAATTGCCGTGTGCGTGGCATCTGTCCAATAATACTTCTCGTAATAAGCGTCTGCTTCTGTTTGTGTCTGGAAAATTCCATCTGTCTTGTAAACATAAATAGGGGCAATCGGTTTTCCTACAATCAATTTCGTGATATCAGTAATCTTACCGGGAATAGGAACATTTTGGTTATTTGTAAGCTGAAGTAATACTGTTGACGCATCTGACAGCGATCCGCCAATATTGTACGTAACCTCACCAATTTTAGCTTTCCAGTTAAGCGAAAAGTCCCAACCATTCGTACGTAATTTTCCGCTGTTTGACGTAGGTGGATTTGCACCAAGAATAGAAGGATAAGTTACGCCAATAAACATATTATCATTTGTCTTTGAGAAATAATCGAATGAACCTGACAGACGGTTCTTAAATAAAGTAAAATCCACTCCTGCATTATGACTGAGTATAGTTTCCCATGTACGGATTGAAGAAGTCAGATTACCAAGCGACAAGGCAGGCTGTGCTGTCAGCCCAGATCCGGTTCCAAAATAGGAACTTGCGGTATTTAATGTAGCATATGACTCATAATTACCAATGCCCCCATCCACATTACCGGTCTTACCATAATTGTAACGCACTTTCAGAAAATCAAGAAATTTTATATTTTGCATAAAGCTTTCCTGACTGATAACCCAGCCGCCTGAAATAGAGTAAAAATTTTTCCAACGTTGGTTAGGGAATAATTTGGATGAACCGTCACGGCGACCCAACAAATCAATCAGATATTTATTATCAAAATCATAATGCAAACGGCTCACGTAGGATAAAAGTCCCCAAGAGCTTTGTCCACCATCTGCTCCATTATTAGTAGCACTTGCCATCACATTAAGGTCAACCAAGCCGGATCCAGCGTACAATGGACCTTGATTACGTGAAGCCTTTACCTCTTTCCAGTTTTCCTCTTCGGAGGTTATACCCAACATACCGGTTACATGGTGTACGGTGTTGAATTTGTTATCGTAGTTGATAAATCCGCCAAGGGTTTTATTCTCCCATTTGTTTAGATCCTCAATGAGTGAGCCCGGCGATTGTCTGTTGCTTGTTGCTACATCCGCATAATCGTAGTATTGAATTTTTTGAGAAAGTGTTTGAATGTTCTTTTCCACTGTTTTATAACCACCGGTGCCTGAAATAGAGAGACCTTTTAAAAGTGGAGATAGATCAAATGTAGCTTTCAGGTTAGAACGTGAAGTAATAAACCCTGTTTTTACTTGTCCTCCTCCAACAAGTCCACCCACAGGATTACGATTACCAAATGTGTCGTAGAAGTTTCCTTTTGGTGTATAGACTGTCCAAAACCATGGATCCATCCAACCGGCACCAACATCTGTACTAGGTGTTGTTATGTCGCGCTTTTCGTACGACATACCGGCTTCTATTTTCAATAGTGTGCTAGCCTGATAATCCACATTTAAACGTCCGCTATATTTTTTCTCACCATCATCTGCAACTTTAAGTTGCGATTGGGCTTTAGAATAAGCAAGCGAAGCCATATAACTAAATTTATCGTCACCACCTGAAATACTTACAGAGTGCTTCTGCGAAGTGGCCTGACCATACAGTTCATCCATCAAATAGTGATTCGGTTCGTAACGATACGTCTTTCCACTATTTGTAAGGTTTAATGTCTGTCCATCGCGTAATGCATTCCATAATACATCCCTGTTGTAACTTGTACCATTGGCATCCACACCACCCAATACACTACCGGCACCAAATATCCACCAGTCAAATTGTTTCATGATATCATCTTTCGATGTCAAAGTCGGATATTTTGCCATAGCATCCCGATATTGTGCTTCATAAAACATGTCCAAAAATTGTGAATTGGTAGTGATAGGAGGTTGAATTCCATTAATAGTAGTGCTTAGTGAACCATTATAAGTGATTTTGGCTGCACCCTTCTTTCCTCGCTTAGTAGTGACTAACAATACACCGGCAGCAGAACGAGATCCGTAAATAGCTGCCGAAGCATCTTTCAGCACCGAGATATTATCAATATCACCGGAAGCCATTTGGTTAAGCTCGTCCAGCGAACCGGTAATCCCATCTATAATTATTAATGGTTTAGCATCACTATTGATGGAAATATCACCGCGGATTTTCATTGCAACATTCTCACTGCCGGGACGGGTAGAGCTTCTGGTTACAACTAACCCCGGGATTTCGCCTTGTAAACTCACTGCAACATTACTGAGGCCGCGGTCTTTGAAAACTTCTTCGCCTCTTATTTGCGAAATAGCTCCGGTTAATGATGCTTTCTTTTGCGTACCATAACCAACCACAACAACCTCATCAAGTAATTTGTCATTCTCTTTTAGTTGGACTACAATACTTGATTTACCTTTTACCTGAACTTCTTGCGGTTGGTACCCAATATAGGATATTACCAAAGTTCCATTACTACTAATTTTAAAAGCACCATTCATATCAGTTATTGTACCGACACCAGTTCCTTTTGCTTTAATCGTTGCCCCAATAATGGGCTCACCTTTTTGATCTGTTACCTTTCCTGACACTGTACTTTGCGCAAAAGCGACAAAGGACATACCCAGAAAAAATAAAAGCACCAAATTCTTTTTGAAAGAAAAACGAATTCCTTTCTGAAATTGCAACTTTACTTGCTTCATGATAATTAATTTAAAAGTTAACATTGATTTTAATTAATTTGTTTATTTCTCTTAATCCGGTAGACCCGGTTTAAACATTTCTCTCCTTAATACGTATCAAAAAACAAATATACTTAATCGACGTTTAAATTTGTTTCTCTTAGTATATCCTTTGGGAAATCGCAAGAATATATTTACGTAGTAATTAAATGCATTGACGAATATATTCCCGCATCATTTTACGTCCGGTCAGAAGATGGTTCTCCACTGTTCGACGAGTAATCTGTAGTGTTTCAGAAATTTCGGATACCGACATTTCTTCGTATCTGCATAAAGAATATACAATTTTGCGTTGGGGAGAAAATGTACTGAGTTTATTCTGCTCGAGATGAAGAATCTCTTTTTCGTGCAAATGACTTTCAATGTCGTTGGTAGATTTTTCAAGAAACTCATACATATTAGCAGAAATTTCTTGCTTCTTATAATGCCGACGCAAATAATCGATAACAATATTGCGGGCAATAGTAAAGATAAAAGATTTTACGGTTTCAGGACGAAGCATTTGCTTATAATCTAACAAACGAATAAAGACATCTTGAGCAAGATCTTCTGCCTCGTTCTTGCTATTAATCTTATATGCGATATAATTTACAACGAATGTATGGTACTCAATATAGGAACGAGTAATAATTCCATCGGCTTGGATGGAGATTGTTTCGGCTGCGTGGGTTGTGGTTTCCATAATATCTGATTTTCAAATTAGATTTGATTCAGCAAATATATATGGTTTATTTTCTTTTGTTTTGAATAAATAACAGGAATATATCTCACACCATTATTTCAGACCAATATTTATATAAAAGTCTGATAATATGCACAGTTACACAACAAGAGAAGAGAGTCTCAAATAATTATACCGGACAAAAGCGATAGGTTTACTTGATTTATTCGGTTGGATCAACATCAATTTCCTGGATATTCCGTCCAATACTCTTAATGTATTCGTTCGGGGTAATACCCGTTTGCTTCTTGAACGACCTGAAGAATGATGCCCTTGAGCTAAAACCGGAACGTTCGGCTAAAGCTGAAAGTGTATATTTCGAATAATTCACATCTGAAATAAGTCGTTTAAATTCGGCAATCCTGTATTCATTAATAAAATCGTAATAATTCTTGGTCAGATATTGATTGAAAATATACGATAATGAGTGAGATGAGCAGTTAATAGCCAGTGCCAAATCAACAATTTTCAAGTCTGGATTGGTGTAGGGTTTTTCAGTCTCAATAAACGAATTCAGCTTTTCGCAGATTAGTTTGCACTCCTTTTCGTCTAATTTTGCATTCTTGTATTTCTCATCTACTTTAGAGGCATCAGAGGCTAGCTGTCTTTGCTGCTTGTATTTTTCTAACGTAAGCACCTCATTGTTAAGAATTTTATTCTTGAATATCCTCAAATACTTAGGACCAAAATACCAAATTAGTGCAGCCACAAGAATAAGAATAACCCAGAATGTAAGTGAAAAGAAAGAACTAACACTCACAACCAATTGAGCCTCCGAATCTTTATTTCCCTGAATTCGAACACGAAACACATAATCTCCAGCGGATAAATTTTGGTAAGTCACCTCATTCTGCCCTGATAGCAATAACCAGTCATCATCCACACCTTCCAACTTATATTCATACACCGTAGCACCAGGATTGGTGTAGGATAGGCTCACAAAGCGGAATAATACGTTATTTTCTTTATAACTTAACTTTATCTTTTTGTCTAAGAGGACATTTCTTTTGTCCTGAGAACTCAGTTCACTTCCGTTTACCTGCAAATTAGTAAACACCACCGGATAGGGACATTGTTTCAAATATTCAACTTGAGCCAGATTTACATAAAGTAGTCCCTTTGCATTTCCAAACCACAACAGTCCGGCAGGATCCTGATAAGCAGCATCGCAGCTAAACACCGGATCGGGGATTCCATCGCTAAACCCAAAACTATGGTAGGAATCATCCTTACCAGCCATAGAAAGCAATCCATTTTCGCAGCCAAACCAGTACTTTCCTTTTTTGTCCTCCAGTATTGACAAGAAAATTTTTCCTTGAAAACGTTGAGTCATTTGCAAAGGAGAAAACTTTACCATATCCACATCCGACTCGTAAATATTTCCTTTGTCGGGCGAAAAGTATAGTTTATGCCGTGAATCTTCATGAATTACTTTTATTTTTTCATTATTGAAGAATCCCTTTGGAAAAACATTTGATTGAATACTCTGACTTACCGGGTCGTAAATACACAAACCGGTTTCGGTGGCTATCCAACCTTTTTTAGTACTGTCGAAAAATACATAAAACACGTTACCTGCCAATAATTGCGAATTTGCACTGGTAAATGATTTCAGCTCATTTTTGTCTTTGTTATAAGAGAATAATCCTCCGGATGTGGCTATCCACAGATTCCCATCCGTATCTTCCTGAAAGTGGAATACATGCCCTTTTAGCAATGTGTTTTCTGCACTTAATTTGCGGATACTGTTGGTATTAGGATTGAGTACCGACACACCACCTCCATATGTACCAATATAATACTCGCCTTTATAGAAACAAAGTGAGAGAATCAGATTAGAACGAAGTTCGTCTTTATTGAAGTTGACAACTTGATTTTTATCTTCGCGAACATAGTACAACCCTTCACGTGTTCCGATAAGTTTCTCTTTTCCTCGGATAATAAATGAACGAACATGCAAATCGCGGGAATCAAAATAAGGGGGGAAATTATAAACTTTGAAAAGATTATTTTGATAAAGACTGTAATCAACACCGGCCTGATAGAAACCGACCCATACTATTCCTTCTCGGTCGACGAGTAATGAATAAACTGAATTAGAACGAATCCCAGCCTTATTCTTAGGATTATAACGTATGGATTCAACGATGGATTTCGTTTTGTGCGATAGAATATGAGCACCATTACCATCGGTAGCTACATATATCCGGTCTTTGCCATCACTCGAAATATCAGTTATAATATCACACCCAAGGTCTACAAAAGATGAGAATTTTTTTGTTGCAATATCAAAGCTAACTACACCTGCATTCAGCGTTCCTAAATAAATTGTTGAACCGATTATAGTTAATTTATTGAAGGTGTTTAATTCGCGGGAGGTAGTGCTTTCATAAACTGTCTTTGAATGATTCTCCGGATTGTAAGCACAAACACCTTTCCAGGTTGCTAACCAAACGATTCCATTAGAAGTCAACTGAATTCCTGAAACATGATTACCCGGTGAAAGGATATTGCTATTGAGCGTAATATGCTGAACTTGTTCATTCTGAACAATAAATAACCCTTTTTCAGTTCCAACATACAGCTTGCCTCTTTTAGCATCCCATTTCAATGCTACTACTGGGCAGTCAATTATTTCTGGCGAGAACAACTCCATTTTATCAGTCGCCACATTCAATTTCCACAGTCCCAACCCATTTGCAGCCCACATCTGCCCACGACCTGACTCGGTTATCGCCAGCACTCGTTTTTTATTAATATCAGTTCCTGCAAAAGTATAGTGTTTAATTTCAACACCATCGAATCGGTCGAGACAATTATCGGTACCAATCCATAAGAAACCAACTGAATCTTTATAAAAACTATTGACAACAAAGTTGGAGAGCCCATTATCCATTGTTAATGCGCGAAATGTATACGTCTGCGCATCAATGATGGAAGTAAAAAATAAGAGAAGAAAAAATAAATAATATTTTAGGTGTTTCGTTATCATAAATCAGATTCAACCAAACTTCAAAATGTGAAGATGATAATTTGGCTGGGCAAATATAGCTATTTCGGAAAAACTTTTATGCTTTATTCATTATTTTTTTCTTTCACCGCATTCATTAGTCTGAAAACAGAATGTCCGGTAATGAAATAAACTACTTTCCTTAATTCAATTTCAAGCAGTCAACTGTAACAAAAAATAGCCGCTTCATCATTCGCTTATTGATTTATAGCCAGAAGGCGACAAGGAATAAGTTTTACCTGAAATAATTATTTTACAAGATGTATCAGATGTATAATACCATTTGCCCTGCTTCATTTCAACAGTAATATTGGCAGGTTGCACCGTTTTAATCGTTACGTTTTTTGCCGAAAGCAGGGTGCCATTGCCCATAAACAAAACACAATCTCCATTTACCTTTGTTCCAATAATCGAGTAAGTCGATTGCGAGCTATAATCTTTGTACACGGCTTTGTCAGCGGCATTCGAGTTCGAGAAAATATAGTCGGTCCTCCCACTTTTTGATTCTACTTTTATTCCAACAAAATCGGTTAGTTTTGCTTCCGATTCGAAAAAAGAAACAGAAGCAATATTACTAGGATCGACTTTACTACTCGGCTCAAAAATCGCAACAAAAGGCCGTGTCCAGGCTTCGCCGCTCTGACGGGCAACATACGTCAAAGTGGGTGTTTCTTTTACATTGTAGGGCATTCCGGGAGTTCGGTTCATTCCTTCTGTCATAGGTGATAGAGCTGAGAAAATTTCCCGGTTTTGCTGACCTTTCATCCACATAATCATATAAATATCATCGCCATCGGGCTTATTCATTGTAAAAATGGCTTTGATATCTTTAGTCGTTACAACGCTCTTTTTATTGTACAAATAGGAATATCCGGATAAGTGTGCACCCGCAAAGGCCAATTCTTCTGTTGGTTTAAAATTCAACGAATCACCATTTGTATCTGTAATCGTCATTTTTTGCCCTAGATTGTGATAAAAATAATCGTGCATCTTGTCGTCACCTTTTACCTTATGCGACCGAAAAATATCAACGTAATATCCGGTCTTAGCACTAGTTGTAACAATGCTCATCATGCGGGTTTGGTCGGCGAATGATTCCGGTTCACGAAAATAGACATCGCAATACGTAATGCCTTTGTAAATGTTGTTTCTGATTGCAGAAGCGGGATACGAACTTTTCAATTCAAATGCATGATTGCTTTTCATAGCCGGATAGCTGGAAATTCCATCTACACACACTGTGTTATGTGCTGGAAATTGGCTATAGTACTCTGCATAATCCAAGGCAAAATAGCCACTTCCAATTCCAGCATCGGGTGCCAAAGTGTATCCTTTTCCGTAAAGCTCCATCGAAATTCCATTGGCATGTTGATGATTTCCTTCGGAACCATTCATCGAAATCATCAAACTATTTTGAGGGTTCATGCCATTTCGTTGCACAAACCAACTAACGTTCGGAGCCCAAAACGTGGGTGAAACGATATCCTCTATCTTAGCAGCAGCGAAAGCTGGATTTAGTTTCAATGGCTTATCGGTAAAAAAAGATGTAACATCTGCCCGAACTGTATTTGGTTTTGAATCTGTCATTTCTGCTTTTGGTTCAAGCAGTTTATACAAAGCAGTAAATTGTTTTTCCTGTTCCTTTTTCTCGTACTTTTGAGCATTGGCAATCATTCGGGCAAAAAAATCAGTACGTGGTTTATCAGCATGTGTATCGCCAAACCCAACGATATTTCCGTTAGGGAATAAATACTGCGGAGTGGTCGCAACAGCTTTAGCAATTATCGGAAATTGAGGTAGAATGTCATAATTCAGGTTCCTATCAAACCATGCTATAAAATTGGCAAAGTCTCCCACAACGTTCATGCTATACCCCGGGCATTCAGCCCAAATGCCGGTATTTTTATCAAAACCGTATTCCATCAATCGGGGTAGCGACCACTGGCGAATGCTTGATTGGTTTAAAACATAATCAATGTAATACTCACGTCCCTTCAAATCACTAAAATTCTTATTATCCTCCAGCACCAATCCAATATTCAGAATATAATTTGCCTGAAATAGATCCCAGTTGTTGTGCGGAACACCATGATCTATAATAATATCGGCCCATTTTTTGAAAGTGGAAGCGTAAATATTCATCTTTTCGGGCTTATTTTTAACTAAGTCTGCATACAAAAAATCGTACAATGGAATCAACTCATCCAGAATATCTTCGTGAATAACTTCGAACGACGACAACCCTACCAGTGTTTGCTGATGACCATGATTCAGGTCAATCGGTGCATTGCGATAATACATGCCGGTCATATACATGTCAAAAACATCACGAGCCAACGACGCATACTTATCCTCGCCCGTCATCCAATAAAGAAAGGCAGCATCGCGCGCTATACCCATAATCTCTCGATTAATAGACTCGATATTTCTTCCGGTTTCTGCAGGGTCAGCCCATTCCAGAGGTTTATTCTCTTTTGAATTATTGATAAAAAGCAAACCTTTTTCATCGTCCATAAAGGGAGTAATATCTTCCAGCTTGGGGCGACTAAAAATGGTTGTAGTAGCACGTGAACCGGTAAAACGAACAGTAGGAACAGGCGCTTTATCGCCTCCGGCATAAGCAAATTTTTCACCCTTTATAAAAACATCTCTGAAATGAGTTTTCCAGTACATTTGAAGGCGGGACACTAACCAATTGGGGTCAGTGAGATGCTGATTAGCATATTTGTCAGTACGTGTTTTTATCTTTTCAAAAACCTCTTTTGCCCACGCTTCCTTTTGAATAAGGAGTTTTACGGAATCTTTGGCGCTAACTGAAGTCAACAAACGCGGATGACCCTGTGGCAGGTTTTTGGGGATTTGAATTGTTTGTGCTCCTATGTTGAGACACAAAACCGATACTAAGATCAAAAAGATAAGTTTTTTCATAAACAATCTATATGTGGTGTTCCTGCTATTTTTTCAGCTACATATACGAAGGAGACAGAATAAACACCTAATATTGATGTAACAATTAATAAGGGAAAGATAATTCAAAAATCGTCACATAATTCACATTAACAAGATGCCTTACAAAAATAAGGATTCTGTAAGGCATTTTGTTCTTAATATTCATTCATGAACATTAAGGTTCAGTCACTAACGAGCGAATTTCATCCGCCCACACCTGATAACCTTTCTCGGTGGGGTGGCAAAAATCTCCAGCCATATCCTGCGGTAAGGTGCCATCCGGCGCCAGCAGCTTCGGACCAATATTTACAAAAGTGATATTATTTTCATTAGCATATACTTCGAGCAGCTTATTGATCTCATTAATCAATATCCGGCGGGGATGGGTAGGACTTTGTTCGCGCGGTAGAACAGCCATCAGTATTATTTTAGCACCGGGAACTTTAGACCGAACACGTTTACAAATGGCAGCAATACCTTCGACAATCTCAGGTGCCGTATTTATTCGGGCATTGACTGTTTGGCTCGTATTATTGGTACCTATTCCAATAATAATCATTTTAGGATGCAGGCCGTCGAGTTCACCATGATCCAGTCGCCAAAGTACGTTTTGCGTCCTGTCCCAGCCAAAACCAAGGTTCAATACGCGATAGTTTCCTAATACCGAAGCCCAGGCTTTCGGGCCATTCGGCTTACGGGCTGATCCATCCGCATACTTCAACAGCGGCTCTCCACCCCAAAAATGGGTAATGGAATTACCGATCAAAACGATTTGAGGATTGATTGAATCCTTGATGTGCAACACATCGGCATGACGAACCCACCAATCATAACTATCGTTCTCCAATTTCGAAACCGGAACAATGGCCGGGTTGGATGCGATATCAGTATCTAAGGACTTGTCGCCCATCAGTTCCGAGAGTAAAGGCTCCATGGCTTGTGCCCATGCTTTCGCTCCGGCAGGTGTAGGATGCAACCAATCCCCCATCATGCTGTGGTTTATGGAACCATCTATATTTAGAAACACGTGGTTCACATCGCAATAGAAAATATGTTTGCCATCAGCCAGTTTCGATACGATTTCAGAGGCACGTTCCAGAATCAACCGATGTGACGTGGGATTTGGACCTCCGTAACAACCGGGAAAACATCGAAGCACTATGATTTTCGTATCGGGTAATTTTTCGCGCAACAATTTCACGATAGCCTCGATACCTCCCGCTAACTGACCTGCAGTGTGACGTGTAGGATAATTTTTCTCATCCACATTGTTCGTACCAATTTCCAATACCACTACTTTTGGCGATTGACCTTCCAGTTCTCCGTGTTGGATATTCCAAATTAAATTTTCGGTTCGATACGCACTTGTGCCGAGGTTCAGAGCTTTGCGCGGAGCAAAAAACTGATTCCAAACGGGTTGATATTCCGGCTTCTCAAAATTATGAGTAATGGAATTACCAATCATTATCAGGTCATATTTTTGGTTGGCTACAAGTGCTAATTTTTCTAAGTGACGCTTTTTGGCGTACCCTTCAACCGGAACAGTGGCTGGATTTGGAGTCTGAACTACCGGTTCATCTGTTGAGTTCAGGAAAGCTTTCAACACGCTACCAAGTTTTAGTTTCGCATTAAACAGGTTTGTCATTCTGCTTGAAGTATATAAACTATCATTCAACAAACTAAACATTGAATTTCCATCGTATCCCTTCCACGTCTTCGAATATTCCTGTCCGGCATGTATCCATTCTTTATTTTCATTCGCAAAAAACGAAACGAAAAGTTGTGCAGATGGATGGACAGGAGGCAACACAGCCGGAAACACAGAACCCTTAGCCATCTCGTCGAGATAGGACGGGGAAATAAGAATAAGATGAGCAGGTTGTTCGTTATCGCCCAGCTTTTGAGATGTGCGGGCAGCAAGATGTGCACCTGACGAGACTCCCATTATATCCAATCGATCGGTGCGTAAACCTAAAGATTTGGCATTAGCTTTTAGGAAACGGAAAGCCTGCAAAGCATCTACCAATGCTAAGTTACGGAGTTGTAATCCTTCGCCGACATGATACTCAAGAACAGCAACATCAAAGCCCTCTGAATTTAAAAACAAGGTTGCACTTTTACCTTCGTGCTTTATTTTCAGAGTTTTGTATTCGCCACCTGTGAGCAACAAAATGGTTCCTTTGGGTGAATTTACTTTTGTTCGAACTAGGTGAATAACAGGAGCATTGAATTTAGATATATCTCCATTGGCATCAACGGGGTTTCCTTTTGATAAAACCTGACCACTGAAGGAAACGTAATTAGCAGTGACAGCACTTTTTTGTTTTACAGTAGCCTGTCCATTTAACGGTAAAAACAATAAAATTCCAATTAAAAATGAAAAGAATGATTTCATACTAGTTTGATATTTGAATTAAGCTACAAAAGTATCAAAACTAAATCAATTTTGCAGGTTCGGGTTTATATTAGACAAGCTTTATTTCATATTTAATGAAGAAATTAAGTACCTCATAATGAAAATTACACATTGATGTAGATACTTTCCTCTTTCGGTTATTTTTTGTAATTTTGCACCTCAATAAAAAAACAGACTATCAAGATAGTAAAGATGAAAAAGTTTGCTGAATATTCCAATCTGAATTTATCGGACATCAACAAGGAAATGCTTACGCAATGGAGCGAAAAAGACATTTTCCATAAAAGTATCAAAACCCGCGAAGGGAAACCATCGTTCGTTTTTTATGAAGGACCTCCTTCTGCCAACGGACTTCCGGGTATTCACCACGTAATGGGACGTACGATTAAGGATGTTTTTTGTCGGTATAAAACCATGCAGGGCTTTCAGGTAAAGCGTAAAGCCGGTTGGGATACGCACGGACTTCCCGTGGAACTTGGGGTGGAAAAAGCATTAGGAATTACCAAAGAAGACATTGGCAAAACCATCAGTGTGGACGATTATAATGCGGCTTGCCGTCACGACGTACTTAAATACACCAAAGAATGGGAAGATTTGACTACCAAAATGGGCTATTGGGTAGATATGAACGATCCGTACATTACCTACGACAACCGGTATATAGAAACGCTTTGGTGGCTATTGAAACAACTCTACAACAAGAACTTACTATACAAAGGTTACACCATTCAGCCTTACTCGCCTGCTGCCGGAACAGGACTTTCGACTCATGAGTTGAATCAACCCGGCTGTTATCGCGATGTAAAAGATACTACCTGTGTGGCTCAATTCAAGTTGAAAAACGAGGATAACACCTTCTTTTTAGCATGGACAACCACACCATGGACCTTGCCGTCAAACACAGCACTGTGCGTTGGGCCAACCATCGATTATGTAAAAGTAAAAACGCTAAATCCATATACCAAAGAGGCCTGTAATCTGATTTTAGCCGAAAACCTGCTTGCTGCGGTTATGGGCAAAAATGAATATGAAATTCTTGACCGCAAAAAAGGCTCTGAACTGGCCGGTACTGAATACGAGCAACTGATCCCTTGGGTAAATCCGGGAGAAGGAGCTTTCCGTGTTATCACCGGCGATTTTGTAACCACCGAAGATGGTACCGGAATTGTGCACATCGCTCCTACCTTTGGTGCAGACGATGATCGTGTGGCTAAGCAAAACGGTGTTCCGCCAATGTTGTTGATCGACAAAGACGGTAACCGCCAACCAATGGTGGACAGAACGGGCAAATTCTTTAAAATTGAAGATTTGAGTATTGATTTCGTCGCCTCAAATGTAAATGTTGAGTTATACTCCGAATATGCCGGAAGGTATGTGAAAAATGCTTACGACAACAGCCTGACAGAAGATGATGCAACCTTGGATGTGGATCTTTGTGTGATGTTGAAACAACAAGGTTTGGCTTTCAAAATAGAGAAACATACGCACAGCTATCCACATTGCTGGCGCACCGATAAACCTGTATTATACTATCCATTAGACAGTTGGTTTGTAAAAACAACAGCTTGCCGCGAGGAAATGATGTCGTTGAATGAAACCATCAATTGGAAACCCGCCTCCACCGGAACAGGTCGTTTTGGCAAATGGTTAGAAAACCTGCAAGACTGGAACTTAAGTCGCAGCCGGTATTGGGGAACACCGCTTCCTATTTGGCGCAGCGAAGATGGCACTGAAGAAATATGCATCGGCTCGGTAGAAGAATTGATTTCGGAAATCGAAAAATCAATCGCTGTCGGATTTATGACTGAAAATCCATACAAAAACTTTGAAGTTGGAAAAAATACTGCCGAAAATTACTCGGTAAAAAATATAGATCTGCACCGTCCATATGTGGATGGCATCGTCCTTGTTTCGGCAAGTGGCAAACCCATGAAACGTGAGCTTGACCTTATCGACGTTTGGTTCGATTCGGGTGCTATGCCGTATGCGCAGTTGCATTATCCATTCGAAAACAAAGAGTTGATTGACAATCACACTAACTTCCCTGCCGACTTTATTTCGGAAGGTGTAGACCAAACGCGTGGTTGGTTCTTTACACTTCACGCTATCAGTACCATGGTTCGTGGTTCGGTGGCTTTCAAAAGTGTTATTTCTAATGGGTTAGTATTGGACAAAAACGGCAATAAAATGTCGAAACGTCTGGGCAATGGTGTTGATCCATTTTCTACTATTGAGAAATTTGGCTCAGACCCGTTGCGTTGGTACATGATGACCAATGCTTCGCCATGGGACAATCTAAAATTTGATGTGGAAGGCATCGATGAAGTACGTCGCAAATTTTTCGGAACACTTTACAATACCTACTCGTTCTTCTCGCTTTACGCCAATGTTGATAAATTCAACTATTCCGAAGTGGAAGTTCCAATGGAAAAACGCCCCGAAATTGATCGTTGGATCATTTCACTGCTGAATACTTTGGTAAAAGAAGTTACTGAATACTACGAAACTTATGAGCCTACCCGTGCAGGCCGTGCTATTTCCGACTTTGTTGGCGAGAACCTAAGTAACTGGTACGTACGCTTAAACCGCAAGCGCTACTGGGGTGGTGAATATGACGAAGATAAAATCTCTGCATATCAAACACTTTACACCTGCTTGGAAACTGTTGCGCATTTAATGGCTCCTATCGCGCCTTTCTTTGCCGATCGTTTATTCCTTGATTTAAACGCTGTAACCGGAAAAGACAACAGCGAGTCGGTTCACTTAGCAAAATTCCCAACATTCAACGAAGCGTTGATTGACAGTAATCTGGAAGCATGCATGCAGCTTGCACAACAAACTTCGTCGTTGATATTGGCGCTACGTCGTAAAGCCGACAAGAAAGTGCGTCAACCTCTATCAAGAGCAGTTGTTCCTGCACAAGATGAAACATCATACAAACAATTGCTTTATATTGCCGATTTGGTAAAAGCAGAAGTGAATATCAAGGAATTGGAAATTATTCCGGCTGATGCAGATATGGACAATCTGGTAAAGAAAATTAAACCAAATTTCAAGACATTGGGTAAAAAATACGGCAAGCAAATGAAGGAAATTGCACAGGCAATGACCGGTTTTGGCAAAGCCGAGATTGTTGAAATTGAGCGAGAAGGCCAATACCTGCTTGCTTTACCAACAGGTGACGTAAAATTGGAACTTGAAGATGTTGAGATCATTACTGAAGATATGCCGGGTTGGTTAGTAGCCAATGAAGGCAAACTTACTGTTGCGCTCGACATTACCGTTACCGAAGAATTATTGCGCGAAGGAATTGCCCGTGAACTGGTAAATCGTATTCAGAATATCCGTAAATCGAATGGCTATGAAATTGTCGATAAAATCGTCGTGGAAATTGAAAGTCGCGAAGAAATAGCAAAAGCGGTGAAAGAATATGCCAACTATATAGCTTCTCAAACATTAGCAAATTGTGTCGTTTTAGTAGATAGTCTAGCTAATGCCACAGAGCTTGAGTTTGAAGATTATGTAGTGAAGATCAACATTCAGAAAGTATAGTCCATTTTGGGAACGAAAGCCTGACATATAAGTGTCTTGTTTACCCATAATTACTTTTCTAGTAACTTAAATATAATTGCCAAAATAATTGTACAACTGAAACAAATTTCATATTTTCGCACTCGGAAATAAAAAGAGGGGAAAAGTTCCGATTTACACACAAAATTTTCAATTAATCGTTTAATAAATTACAACATGACCGAAAAAACAAGATATACTGATGCTGAGCTAGAAGAGTTTCGCGCGCTGATTAGAGAAAAGCTTGATAAGGCTCAAAAAGAATATGAAGAATTGCGTAATGCTATTTCGAATTTAGACGGGAATGATGTCATGGACACTTCGCCGACTTTCAAAGTACTTGAAGAAGGTGCAGCCACTTTGTCGAAAGAAGAAGCCGGCAGACTTGCTCAACGTCAAATGAAGTTTATTCAACACTTGCAATCTGCAATGATCCGTATTGAAAATAAGACTTATGGCATTTGTCGCGAAACAGGTAAATTGATACCAAAAGAGCGTCTACGTGCCGTTCCTCATGCAACATTGAGCATTGAAGCGAAAAACGATCAAAAATAATAAAATCCCATAAACGAAATTCGGCAACATGGCAAACTCTGTCGGTTGCCGAATTTGTTGTTTTATTACGCTGAAAATAAAATTCAGATAAATAAATTTTACTGAATTGTCAATTATCAACTGTCAACTATCAATTAATTTCCATGTCTATCACAAAAAAATCCATACTTCTTATTTTTCTCGTATTGTTCATCGATCAGGCGTCGAAAATATATGTCAAACTAAATTTCACTCTGGGCGAAAGTGTAGACGTTTTCGGGTGGTTTAAAATCCTCTTTATCGAAAACAATGGAATGGCTTTTGGCATGGAAATCATTGGGAAACTGTTCCTTACGCTTTTCAGAATTGTAGCTGTAGTTGCATTAGTCTTTTACATACGTAACCTGATAAAAAAACAAGTGCGCACGGCATACATCCTCACTATTTCATTGGTTTTAGCGGGGGCAGCTGGCAATATTATTGATTCTGTATTTTACGGCATATTTTTCAGTGCCAGCGAATACCTGGGTCAGATAGCTTCGTTTTTACCATCAGGTGGCGGTTATGCCTCACTATTTCACGGTAAAGTAGTGGATATGCTTTATTTCCCTATCATCAAAAGTGACAGCGGTCAAACGATTTTCTTTAGTCCTATATTCAATGTGGCCGATTCGGCAATAAGTGTGGCTGTGGCTTTGATTCTTATTTTCTTTCGCAAAGAGTTGAACGAAAGTCTTGAAACTAAAAAAGAGCAAGATGAGGAACCTACAAATTAAAAATTTCAGTCAATTTGCTATTATTGTTAGCATCTTCTTTATTTTTGCTGCCTGCAGCAATCGTCCTAAAGGCGTATTAAATCAGGAGGATATGACTAACATATTGACTGATATGCACAAGCTTGATGGCGCATTGGTCGACCATGGATTAACACCTTTAAACGATAGCTCGAAAATGAAATACTACAATTTCATTTTTGCAAAATACAACATCACAAAAGCCAATTTTGATTCGTCATTGGTATGGTATACAAAAAATCCACAAGAATTTAATAAAATATACAACAAAGTTATTGTAAATCTCACTTTACTAGAAAAAGAAGTAAAATCGGGCAAATATCATTTCATCGACTCAGTGGAACTTGCAAAAGTAAAAAGTGAACTATGGAGAAGACGAAACAAATACGCACTTACTAAGGACTCTACCCACACCAGATTAGACTTTGAAGTGGTTGATTCCAGCTTGCTTTACGGCGACGTATATGTTCTTCGTTTTCTGTTACGAATTGCCCCCGAAGACTCCTGTACAAAACAACATATCGCACTGCGTTTAAATTACCAAAACGGGAAAGTGGACAGTGCATTTGCAGTGGCTCATCACGACAGCTTGTTACGCCGTTACACCATAAAACTACCGGCGACAAGGAAGCTTAAAATAAAATCTATTTCGGGAGAGTTACTTGGAAGTAAGGCATATAAAGGCAAATTACATGCTACATTGGACAGTATATCATTAATCCGCAAGTTCAATCCTGTCTTTCAGGATAGCCTGCGAAAACTAGTGGAAAAACTAGAGCCTAAAAGAAAGGTTATCATCAAAAAAGGGAAGGGATTTCCTCTGCAACAAGTCAAAAAAGTCTCACAAAAACCGCAGTCAACTCCTAAATAATGAAGCGGGTCGGAAGTCAACTATGCTTTTGCTCACCCGCACTTATTCTTCGCAGAATGGCAGTGGAGCAGAATAATGAAAATACAATTACACGAATCTTTAGCTTAGATGATGGGATAGTAGAATCTGCCAACACTTTGTTTTTCGACGGAATTTTATCTGCAGAAATCGTATCATTAAAACAATCGGGCGCAACCCACCTGAGTGAAAAGTTGATTGACGATTATCAATACATAGATATCTCGGAAGAAATACCTAAACAGAACATAACTCCGGGTTCAAAACCATTGATATTAGACTTTGGAACATATTCACCTTTGAAAATCAACAAGTTATTAACTCAACTTGCTCCTGTGCTGAGTTCATTCTCTATTTTTGAAATAATTGCAGCTTGTACCTATTATCCCGCTTTGACACTTAACAAAACCGGTGAACTATGCGAGAACCGCACAACCCGATTACTACTTTGGGAAAATGTAGATTTGTTGAATAAGAGAATCACAAAGCGAACCCACATCAGGGAAATGACGTAATTTTTAATATATATGACTTCATTTGTATTTTGAGAAATAGATGCAATTCTGTATTTCAACTAAAACGTTCCTCAAATCCTTTAGCCTATGCTGGTATTATGTGGTCACAAGTTTGAAAAAAAAATTGTACTTTTGCACCCAACTAAAAATTAAAAATTCTGTTCACATTTGACGCTTTGAAATAGTCAACTGTCAACCGCCAATTATCAACCAGACATGAGTGTTGTAGAAAAAATAAAAAGTGCCAAATCAACGGCTTTCTCATTCGAATTATTACCTCCATTAAAAGGGAATGGTATTGAAACAGTTTACAGAACTATTGATACCTTGCGCGAATTCGACCCTAAATATATTAATATTACTACACACCGTAGCGAGTTGGTTTTCAAAGAAAATGCACCAGGACAATTTGTACAAGTGGCCGAACGTCATCGTCCCGGAACAGTAGCTATTGCCGCTGCGATTCAAAATAAATATAAAATTGCAGTTGTACCGCACATTATTTGCAGCGGATTTACCCGTGAAGAAACTGAATACGCTCTGATTGACCTTCAGTTTTTGGGAATAACCGATTTACTATTGTTGCGTGGCGACAAAGCCAAACACGAACGTGATTTCTCACCTACCGGACATCGCAATGCCACTGAACTTCAGGAGCAGGTAAACAATTTAAATCAGGGATTGTTTTTAGATGGATCGAAAATGAAATCGCCTATCGCTCCATTTTCATACGGAATGGCTTGTTATCCCGAGAAACATGAGGAAGCACCCAATCTGGATTCGGACTTGTTCTATGCAAAACAAAAGGTAGACGGCGGTGCAGAATATTTGGTAACACAAATGTTTTTCGACAACCAAAAGTATTATGAATTTGTGGAGAAATGTCGTGCCACTGGTATAACTGTCCCTATCATTCCGGGAATCAAACCAATAACGCTTAAAAATCAATTAACCGTTTTGCCAAAGATTTTCCATACAGACATTCCTGAACCATTTGCCACTGAGTTACGCAATTGTAAAACAGATGCAGATGCAGTGGAAGTAGGAGTTGAATGGTGTATGCAGCAAGCTAAGGATTTAAAAAATCATGGCGTACCAAGCATCCATTTTTATAGCATGATGGCTACTCAAAGTGTAAAACGAGTTGCCAAAGCAGTATTCTAAATAACGCTTCGCTCCCATAAGACGGGAGTTAGCATACGATTTACATTTAAAATTATTCTCTGTTTTCTGTCAGTTGACAGAAAACAGAGTTATTTCATTATTCTATGTTGAGTTTCCTGTTCTTCATAATCATTTTCGTTTTAGTCTTCGGATTAGTTATCATTCTTTCCGTACTGGGATTTATACGCTCGATTTTCGGTTCTATTTTCGGCTTTGGAAGACGCAAAACTCCAACGCAGGACCAGCAACAATCGCAAGACTTTGAGCAACCCGCTCCCAAACAAAAAATCTTCACCGAGAAGGAAGGCGAGTATGTTGACTACGAGGAGGTAGATTAATTAATGTGGTATATGATGATATAGTGATGCGGTGATGCGGTGATGTAAAGAGGTGATAATAGCTGAATAGTTTTAAACGACAATAGCTGCCTGTAAACCAATCAACTAGTCAACAAATAATAAAGCTAACTTCCTTGAAATAGAAACTTCGGTATTCTCCTTCAATAGTTTCAAGTTCCAACCTCCCGTCGGGGTGAACGGCAAAAATCCGGGCCTGAAATAATTCGCCATCCGCTTTGAAAGTATGAAAGCCATCCTTCCTAAAAAGCATATCGGCATATTCCATCTGTAGTTTTTCAACATCCAGGTGGTGATACACATCCATTATATTTTGGCAAATCTTTTTCAACAAAGAATTTCGTGCAATGCGCTTGCCCGCAATCTGACGCAGAGAAATGGGATTGGGTGCATTGCTTACAAATTCTGTCTGATTCACGTTTAGTCCTATGCCCACCACGGCAAACTTAATTTGTCGCCCCTGCAATGAGTTCTCAATAAGTATCCCCGCCAACTTCTTATCTTTCCAGTAAATATCATTGGGCCATTTCACCGTAACGTCGTCAACGTACTCATCCAAGGCTTTTTTGATGCTTACACTCACTAACTGCGAAATCAGGAACTGTTGATCGGGTCTTATTTTCTGAGGAAAAAGCGCCATACTAAAAAGTAAGTTCTTGCCCGATTCCGACTCCCACAAATTCCCAATCTGCCCTTTACCTGCCGTTTGAAAGTCGGTACGCACCACAAATCCCTCCGCCAAAGTATTCTCCCGCAGCATCTTCCACAGCAATTCATTAGTAGAAGTTGTTTCTTGTATAAAAAAACTATTTTCCATCAACACAGATTGTAAAATACACTTCTATTTAACGCCCACAGATAATTGCAAAAGAAATTCTTCCATCTTCTTTGTTACCGCTTTCGAACTACCATTCGGATTATTAATCAACAAAGCAAAAACGAGTTGTTGACCTTTGGTATCAATATATCCCGCATAGCTCTTCACTCGCGAAATAGTGCCGCTTTTGGCATGCACTTTACCTTGCAACGGAGTTTTCAGGAGGAAGGATTTCAGAGTCCCATTCTCGCCGGCAACAGGTAGTGAACGGAAGAAAACATCTTTATTCACGCTTTTAGTTTGCATATAACTTAATAGCTCTACAAAAAACTGAGCAGAAACAGCATCAGAGGGCGACAGGCCGGAGCCATCGTACATAAACAATTGATCGACAGATAATCCTTTCGACTTCCAAAATGATTTTACAACCTGAACTGCTTCGGTATTTGTGGCAACAGCTTTATTTTGTAACGCCAGATATTTAAAAACATTTTCGGCAAAGAAATTATTGCTGTGCACATTTGTTTCGGTAATGATTTCGCTTAGTGGTGGAGAGACCTGTGTATAAATTGTTGTTCGTTCGGAAGCACTCCCAACAATATCGGTTGGAAAATCACGTACTGCAACTCCATTTTGAACAAGACGGTTGGTAAAATGCTGTGCTAACAACAGTGCCGGGTTCGGAATATCTCCTTTAGTAACAAACTCAGCCCGGTTAGCGGGTATTTCGCCGGTAACACTACGAAAATTGGAATGTGGAGCACCGTAAAAATAAGCACTATCGAAAGAAATAGTACTACTAACCAATCGATTGTCAATACTCAAATTAGCTATTTCCGGAACAACGCGAAGAACAGTGGGCGTAGTACCCACACTTCCCGAACGCAACACCAACCGATAGGTATTATCAAGATAGGAAATACCATAAATGCCCGCTGCATAATAATTGCCCATATCTTCCCATGTCCACTTCGGATTCACACCTTCGTCGTCGAACAAGCCTGCATCAGCTATTACCCTGCCGTTTATCTTTCTAATACCACGACTTTTAATCACATCTACCCATTTGATAAGAAAAGTGGTATCGCCCAATTTCTCGGAACCCAATGTAGGATCACCGCCGCCACGAATATACAAATCACCATTCAACACGCCGTCAGCAGTTACTTTTCCATCAACCTCCAATTTGGTTTGAAACCGAAAATCTGCTCCCAGCAATTCCAAAGCGGTGGCAGTAGTAACCAATTTCATAGTGGACGCCGGAACAATACTATTTTTAGAACGATATTCGCAAACGGTAGAGTTAGTACTTAGATCTTTCACCAACAAGCTAATATTTGCATTTTGCAACAGATTGTTATTCACTAACCCATCCAACGGATCCTTGGCAAAAGCAAGGATAGAGAACAGCAGCAATGATATAATAAAGGTCTGTTTTTTCATCATGATAATACGGTTTAGAATTACCTGCAAAAGTAAAGAGAAAAAGTGTATCGGTTGCCATTCTGCAGGAAATATGACCAAATTTATTGATTAAACATAGAATAATGAAAATCCATATATATCATTTGTTTATCAAAACAACAACCATCTAAAATAGAATTCCTATATTTGCAGGGTAAATTAATTCAACATCAAGCTTCTCCTGACTATATTCACAAACCTATTTGACAACTCATTACATTCAAATTATGAAACCAACTGTTTATCTCGTACTAGCCATAGCGGCAACATTGCTATTTTCGTGCAGCACTACTGATCCTGTAAACGATTCGGTGATTTATTTAAAAGTGAGAAGTACATTGAGCGGAAAAGATTCTACCGCTTATGTTTCGAATGATTTTGTTTGGTACAATGCTACTACAAAAGAATTGAAATTTGCAAATCCACCTACACTTCAGAAATTCCAATCCTACGGGCAGGTTAAATTTTACCTTGGAAGTGACTCACTATTCACTGCCAAAATCGCAACAGATGCCATGTCATCCTTAGTCAATGATTTGGTTCTGTATCTGAAAGCGGATGGTAAGTTTTATCTCGAAGACGGATATCCTTTGAACCTTGGTGACGCCACTTTGCGTGCGCAGAACACAGACAAAAGAGCCGCAGCATGGAGTAAGTTTATTATCCAAATGAAAAAAGATAAACATTACGCCGATCAATAAACTCGCAATATCATTTAGCACAAAAAAAACTGCAACCCTTACGGATTGCAGTTTTTTCTTTAAGTCCCCTTCAGGGGATTTAGGGTTAAGCCTGAGGTTTTTCTTCACGTGGAGGACGTGGCATCAATGCTTTGCGTGACAATTTGAATTTACCTGTTTTTTGATCAACTTCCAGTAATTTCACATCAATCATATCACCTTCTTTGATACCGGCTTGTTCCATTGTTTCAATGCGTACCCAGTCGATTTCAGAGATATGCAACAAACCTTCTTTGCCTGGCATAAACTCAACAAATGCACCGTAAGGCATTACCGATTTTACTTTTGCAGGATAAGTCTCGCCAATTTCGGGAATAGCTACAATACCTTTGATTTTGTATAATGCAGCGTCGATAGCGGCTTTGTTGTTAGCAGCAATTTCCACACGACCTTGATCTCCGATTTCTTCTACTGTGATAGTAGCACCGGTTTCAGCTTGCATGTTTTGAATGATTTTTCCACCAGGTCCGATGATTGAGCCAATCGATTCTTTAGGAATAAACATTACCACAATACGAGGTGCATTTGGTTTCATATCTTCGCGTGGCGCAGCTAATGTTTCCTGGATTTTGCCCAAAATATGCATACGACCTGCTTTAGCCTGGTTCAAGGCTGTTTCAAGAATTTCGTAAGAAAGTCCGTCAACTTTAATATCCATTTGAGTAGCAGTGATACCATCTTTAGTACCGGTTACTTTGAAGTCCATATCGCCCAAGTGATCTTCATCACCCAAAATATCCGAAAGAACAGCGAAGTTTTTACCTTTATTTTCAGAGATCAATCCCATTGCTATACCCGAAACCGGTTTCACAATTTGTACACCTGCATCCATCAAAGCCAATGTTCCTGCACAAACCGTAGCCATTGAAGAAGAACCGTTCGACTCCAAAATATCCGAAACCACACGTATAACGTAAGGATAATTAGCCGGAATCATGTTCTTCAATGCACGTAATGCCAAGTTACCATGACCTACTTCGCGACGACCTACACCACGAGAAGCTTTTGCTTCACCTGTAGAGAATGGTGGAAAGTTATAGTGCAACAAGAAACGTTCTTTGCCTTTGAAAAGGGCATCATCAACTAATTTCTCATCCATTTTTGTTCCTAACGTAACAGTAGTCAACGATTGAGTTTCACCACGGGTAAACACAGCCGAACCATGAGCACCCGGAAGATAATCAACTTCCGACCAGATAGGACGAATTTCAGTTGTTTTACGACCATCCAAACGTTTGCCTTCATCTAAAATAGAACGACGCATAGCTTCTTTTTCTACTTCGTGGTAGTATTTACCGATAAGACCTTTTTTGGCAGTAACCACTTCTGGTTCCAATGCGGCAACATATTCTTCTTTGATAGCTTTGAAGTTGGCAACGCGTGAGTGTTTGTCAGTATTGCAAGAAGCAGCCACTACATACACTTTATCATAAGTTTTAGCCCAAACATCTTTTTTCAGATCTTCGTCGTTTTCTTCGTGGCAATAAGTACGTTTTACAGTTTTACCAACCGCTTCCATCAACTCTAATTGCACTTGACAATGAACTTTGATAGCTTCGTGAGCCACTTTCATAGCTTCCAACAAAACTTCTTCACTTACTTCTTTCATTTCGCCTTCAACCATCATAATATTGTCGATAGTTGCAGCCACCATGATTTCTAAATCGGCAGTTGCCAATTGAGCAAAAGTAGGATTGATAACAAATGTGCCATTGATACGAGCAACACGACATTCAGAGATAGGACCGTTGAAAGGAACATCCGACACAGCCAAAGCAGCCGAAGCAGCCAAACCGGCCAATGCATCAGGCATATCTTGTCCATCAGACGAAACTAACATTACGTTTACAAAAGTTTCAGCATGAAAATCATCAGGAAACAAAGGGCGTAAAGCACGGTCGACAAGACGAGATACTAAAATTTCATAATCAGAAGCACGACCTTCACGTTTCAGGAAACCTCCTGGAAAGCGACCAAAGGCTGCATATTTTTCTTTATAATCCACTGAAAGTGGCATAAAATCGGTTCCCGGAGCAGCATCTTGTGCCGAACAAACGGTAGCCAACAGCATGGTATCACCCATGCGAACCATTACAGAACCATCGGCTTGTTTTGCCAATTTACCTGTTTCGATAGAAATGGTACGTCCATCACCCAATGTGATAGTTTTTGTAACTACATTCATAAAATTACATTTTTCTTTTTTTAAACATCAAATTTCGCGCGCAAAGATACGATATTATTCGCAAATTTCGTGTAGACGAGGAGTAAAATAGTGATTTTTTGGGGATTGAACCAAACTCAAAGAAACAAAAAAATTAGCCTGAGAGATAAAAGAAACAGGTCAAAAAGAATTTTCATTCATTTTAACCTGTAAATATATTACCTAAATTTATTTTGTCAAACTAAAAACTACTGGTAAAGTATATCTCACAGCTACATTAACGCCATTTTGCTTCCCGGGAATCCACTTTGGCATATTTTTCACTACCCGAACTGCTTCCTTATCAATTGCAGGACTTACACTTCTAAGAACTACAACATCCCTTATACTACCATCAGCTGCAACAACGAATCCCAAAATCACCTTTCCTTGAATACCACTTAGCTGATCTGATTCCGGATACTTAATGTTTTGCGATAGAAAAGTCATCAATGCACTATCTCCTCCGGGAAATGTTGGCATCTGCTCAATAACATCCCATATTTTTTCTTCTGACACCTCTGTAACTGCACATTTTACATCTGCAATATCGACCATGCCATTTGACACCCCTTTTACATCAGCAACAGAAATTGGAACGTTGCTAGTTGTATATCCATCTTGGCTACCATTACCAATTGCGGAATTTGAAACTCCTTGCGGAAGAGGAAGAGGTTGTTTTACAACTACTCGTTTGCCATCTTTATCCACTATAAATTTTTCATCAATGGCTATAAAAGATGTAAATTGCGTCATTAAACCATATTTTAATCCGAGTTGAGTGATTTCATTTTTTATAAAATCATCGATTGAACGTCTGTAAGAGTTGTTGTTTGACGAATAATAATCCAACATTTTTATTCGCTCGCGAGCCCAAAGATATTTGATTGCCGAATAGTCAGACTTAGGCTTCACCGCAGACAAATCGAACGACTGTGAATATGGCTGACGACCAGTTTTTCCTGAAACCGTTACAACAGCATTCCGACTGCCTTTATATTTACCAAAAATCAAAATGGGCCGTTGAGCCAACACATCCGACACGCTGAGAGGCTCTATATCATAAGCCTGAAATGCGCCATAATCGACCTTTATCTGAGTTAGCACAGGAGTACTTATATATGTTTTAAATTTCTCAGCCTGCATTGAAGCCGTTTCTGCATCCGTTACAATCATTGGTTCACCATTACCCATAAACGCCAAACCTTCTAACAAATAACGATTCACCGATGATCCAATTCCAAAACAGAAAAAATTACTGTTGTTGTTATTATTACGAACAAATTCAAATGCTTCCTTTTCAACATCCACATACCCATCAGTAATAAGTACAAACGATCGGGAAGTTCCAACATCTTGACGAGGAATTTCATTAGCCTTTTTTAATGCAGAAAGCAATTCAGTTCCACCACCACCTTGTTGATTCTCTATCAATTTAATAGCTCTATCTACATTCACGTGATTAGCATCTACCGACACATCGTTCAACAATCCTGTTTGTCCGGCAAAAAGAACAATATTAAATTTATCGGAAGGTTTCAGACTTAATATCAGATTTTTCAATAACGTTTTAGATATGCTAAGCGGAAAACCATGCATTGAACCCGACACATCAACTATAAAAACATATTCCCTCGGAGGAATTTCGGCCTCCTTCACTTTTGCAGGTGGCTGAATCATCATTGTAAAAAAGTTTTCATCACCGTTTTCATAAAGCATCACACCCGATTCAATTTTATTCCCCTGCAATGAATAATCAATAACTACATCTCTATTACCTCCGGATGTTTCAATGGGGTTTAAATGCAAAACAGAGGCAGTTGATTTTAGCGACGTTATATTCATTTTATGTGTATCACAACTCACGTCTTGAATTGACACGCTCGAATTAATTTTCGCATTAAATGCAAACTTATAAGCCGGCAATTCACCTTCTTTAGTGTAGGGAGTATTTACAAAATTATTATTTCCTACGGACTCATTATCAGGTCTATTTGAGTAACGCGGACCTACTACAGTAGGATATACAAAAGAGTAAACACCATTCTCTGGGACGAGCAACTCGGTATATTTCAATTCTACAACAATAGTATCTTTGACCGAGATATTAGCCACATTCATTGTAAAAACATTCGGTCTGCTCTGCTCAAGCAACGAGACTCTTTTACCTTGGGTCTTTGCCACTTCGTAATCTTTTCGGGCTTTTTCCTTCTCGCTAATTTTAGCCACAATGGTCCTGCTTCCAATGGTCATCTTCATAGCATAAACTGCTGCTTTTGTAGATAATGGAAAAGTATAAATCGCTTCTAAAGTATTCTTTCCCGTATTGACATATTTCTGTTTTATAGTAACATCGGCTATCACCCCCACAATATTCACATCGGCTGAAGTTTCTTTCAATGGTAGCATATCCGTTTCGGGATAACTACTTATCACAACAAAATAGGGCGAAAGGGTCTTTGCACCTAGCTCTTTACCATTGAATTCATCATCAATTGGAGTTCTGGCAAACACCGAGCCGTTAGACGAAATAAGAAAAACGGTGAGAAATAATGCAAATTGAAACACATAAGTAATAAATGCTGATCTTTTCATGGCAACGAGTTTAAATTAGAATAATAACACATTAAAACGATTTGCAATAATAACAATTTAATCAATACAAACTGTTATTACATTGTGAAAATTACAAAAAAATATTCTATCCTCCATAAACCCACTTATTAGCTGTGATACTCCACATTTTTTGAAAGTTCTTTTAAAATAAAAGAGACGAAAAAATATAAAAAAAATATTATCAATTATGCATTCCCGCTGTCATTCTGTCACACAAAGTTCATTGGCATTTTTTTTGACTAAAGAACAATCTGTAAAACTAATCTACACCCGATATACATCGGGATAACCAATAAATTTTAAACGAACAATGGCAAAAGGAAACATTGGGGTTACCAGTGATAACATTTTCCCCGTTATCAAGAAATTTTTGTACAGCGATCACGAAATCTTTTTACGTGAATTAGTATCGAACGCAGTGGATGCCACTCAGAAGTTGAAAACATTAGCTGCTGTAGGCGAATACAAAGGCGAACTGGGCGACTTAACCGTACGTGTATCAGTAGACAAAGACAAAGGCACACTTACCATTTCCGACCGCGGTATTGGTATGACGGCCGAAGAAATTGAAAAGTACATCAACCAAATTGCATTCTCGGGCGCCGAGGAGTTTTTGGAAAAATACAAAAATGACGCTCAAGCCATTATCGGTCATTTCGGACTTGGTTTCTACTCATCATTTATGGTGTCGAAAGAAGTCGAAATCTTCACACAATCGCACAAAGAAGGCACCACCGCTCAACACTGGGCATGTGATGGAAGTCCGGTTTACGAACTCGAAGACACCATCAAAGCCGAACGTGGAACAGACATCGTATTGCATATCGACGACGAAAATCAAGACTTCCTCGAAGAATCAAAAATTCAGGGTTTATTGACCAAATATTGCAAATTCCTTCCAATTGAAATTGCCTTTGGCAAGAAAAAAGAATGGAAAGATGGCAAAAACGTGGAGACCGAAGAAGACAACATCATCAACAATACCAACCCTGCCTGGACGCGCAAGCCTGCCGATTTGACAGACGAAGATTACAACAACTTCTACCACGAACTGAACCCAATGGGCGAAGATCCATTATTCCACATTCACCTCAATGTCGACTATCCGTTTAATCTCACCGGTATTCTTTATTTCCCAAAGATCAAGAATAACATCGACATGCAACGCAATAAAATTCAATTGTATTGCAACCAGGTATATGTTACCGATCACGTAGAAAACATTGTACCCGAATACCTCACATTGTTGCACGGAGTTATCGATTCACCGGACATTCCGTTGAACGTTTCACGCAGCTACCTACAAAGCGATAGCAATGTAAAGAAAATTTCAAGCCACATCACCAAAAAAGTAGCCGACCGCCTGAACGAAATCTTCAAAGCCGATCGTACTGCTTTTGAAGAGAAATGGGATAACCTCAAACTTTTCATCCAATACGGAATGCTTAGCGATGAGAAATTCTACGAACGTGGCGAAAAATTTGCGTTGCTTAAAAATGTCGACAGCAAATACTTTACCTTCGAAGAATACAAAACTCTGGTGGGCGAAAACCAAAAAGACAAAAACGGCGACGTTATCTACCTTTACACCAATAACACCGACGAACAATTCAGCTACATCGAACACGCCAAAGAAAAAGGCTATGATGTATTGTTGATGGACGGACAATTGGACGTGCACGTGGTAAGCCAGCTGGAACAAAAATTCGAGAAAACACGCTTCGTACGTGTGGATAGCGATGTGATTGACAAAATCATTCAAAAAGATGATGTTGCACAAGTAGCTCTTAGCAATGATCAACGCAATGCATTGGTAACTGTTTTCGAATCGCAAATTCCTGCTATCGAAAAAACCAACTTCATTGTTACTTTCGAACAATTGGCACCAAGCACCAACCCTGTTTTCGTTACACAAAACGAGTTTATGCGCCGGATGAAAGAAATGTCGGCACTGCAAGGCGGTGGCGGAATGATGAATTTCTACGGAGAAATGCCCGACAGCTATAATTTGGTGGTAAACACTGCTCATCCATTGGTAGAAAAACTGTTGAAAGACGAAGAAGACGCATGCAACGTAGGCATCGCTCCTATTGCCGAAGAAATTGCCGAAGCAGAAAGCAAACGCACCCAACTAAAAGACAGTCATAAAGACAAAAAAGACGAGGAAATTCCAACAGCTGAAAAAGACGAATTGGAAGATTTGCAAAAACAAATCGATCAACTGACCGATAACAAAAAAGCAATTCTAAAATCGTTTGCGGCCGACAACAAACAAGTTCGTCAACTTATCGACCTTGCGCTTTTGGCTAACAACATGCTTAAAGGCGAAGCGTTGGCTAAGTTTGTAAAACGAAGCGTGGAACTTTTATAATCACTACATTAGTGAGAGTACGACTTAAAGTCGTGCACCCACTTGTTCATTTCTACTGGCGATAAGACTTAAGGTCTTATCGCCAGTTTTTTTTACGTCACACCCAACTACGTTATTTCAAACTTTACTATCATTTTTGAATAATTATTACAACAATATGTCATATCAAAACTTATTTGGCCAAATGCATTAAACTTTGAAACAAAATCCCTATTTTTGCGCGATTCATTTACAAAACACAAAATATCAGCACCTTGGAATTAACAAAATCCCCATCCGAATGCAAAAGCAAAGAGGAAATCCGCACACAAATTGACAGCATCGACAAAGAAATAATTTCTCTTTTTGGACTACGATTTCAGTACGTTAGCGAAATCGTGAAATATAAGACCAATGCCGAAAGTGTAGTTGCTCAGGATCGCAAAGATCAGGTAATAAAACAACGGGGCGAATGGGCAGAAAAACATGGTCTGGACAAAGAAACCTTCGAACAAATTTACCGTTTTTTGGTCGATCATAATATTGGAAAAGAGCTGGAAATTCTGAAAAAGAAGAAATTTGAGAATGAAATAATTTGATAACAACAAAACAATAACAACATAAAAACAGACCGACAACTGTCAATAGCTGTCCGTCGACTAAGAAATGAACATGTACAAACAAGACATCAAAGTAATGGACTGCACCGTGCGCGACGGTGGATTAATGAATAAATGGCAGTTTAGCGACGAATTCGTAAAAGGAGTATATAATGCTTGCGTTGAAGCTGGTATCGACTATATGGAAATAGGTTACTTGAGCAGCGAAAAAGCCTTTAGTCGCACCGAAATGGGACCTTGGAAATTCTGTCATCAAAAAGATCTGGAACGCATCGTTGGTAAAAATGAAACCAAACTAAAACTCTCTGCCATGGCCGATATTGGCCGCATTGAACTGGACGATATACCTATGGCTGCCGATAGCGCATTAGACATGATTCGCGTGGCATGTTACGTTCATCAGGTCGACAAAGCCATTGCATTGGCACACCACTGCATGGACAAGGGCTACGAAACCTGCATCAATTTGATGGCTGTTTCAACGGTTGGCGAACTGGAACTCGACGAGGCATTGAAAGATATTGCTAAATCGCGCGTAAAAGTATTTTATGCCGTAGACAGCTACGGAAGCATGTACGTAGAATCAATTCAGCACTTGGTACGCAAATACATTGCAGCACTACCCGGTAAAGAAATTGGCATCCATGCGCACAATAACATGCAACTAGCTATGTCCAATACTATTACATCGCTTATGGAAGGTTGTACCATGCTGGATGCAACATTAATGGGACTTGGGCGTGGCGCAGGAAATTGCCCGATTGAAATCCTGATTGCATTCCTCAAAAACCCAAAATATCGCTTGTTACCACTATTACAGGTTATACAAGATTATATTCATCCAATGCAAAAAGACATTGACTGGGGATACCACATTCCTTACCTGATTTCAGGAGCGCTAAACGCTCATCCTCGCAAAAGCATGGAATGGATGGATTCGGAAAAGAAAAACGATTTCGTGACGTTTATGAAAGAAATGCACGACAACGAAGTATTAGAATAGCACCTGAAATTTTAATCTAAGAGAAGAAGAAATCACACATCAAAATCTCTGCCTCGAACAGCCTTTCGTCTAATTTGACTGAGGGCTGTTCTTTTTATATTTAACACTTTGCTAATATAGAATTAGCCGTCATAATCCATTAAAACAATTTAAAATTACACACACTAACAAACCGTAATTTTCTCCGTTGTCATAGCTCTTAAGTCGATTATTTATCGTATATTTGTCTGTTTTTTTGGACAGAATACTTTGCATCAAAACGAAACAATAAACGATCACTAAATAGCTGTATTTAAATAACTTAAAATAAAATGAGCGAAGAAGAAAAAGCGAGAGCTACTGCAAGTGCCAATTATGGCGCAAGTAGTATTCAGGTACTGGAAGGCTTGGAAGCAGTGCGCAAACGCCCTGCGATGTACATTGGCGATATTGGCGTAAAAGGGTTACACCACTTGGTATATGAGGTGGTTGACAACTCCATCGATGAAGCCATGGCCGGACATTGTGACAACATTCAGGTTTTTATCAACGAAAATAATTCTATAACAGTTATTGATAATGGACGTGGTATCCCAGTAGATATGCACGAAAAAGAAGGTAAGTCGGCTTTAGAAGTAGTTATGACCGTGCTTCACGCCGGTGGTAAGTTTGACAAAGGCAGCTATAAAGTTTCGGGCGGTTTGCACGGTGTGGGTGTTTCGTGTGTGAATGCACTTTCCACCCTTCTACACGTAGAAGTTTCGCGTAACGGGAAGTTGTACATGCAAGAATACCAATGTGGATTTCCTCAGTTTCCTGTTAAGGAAATTGGCACATCTACAACTAACGGTACTTCAGTAACATTTTTGCCTGACAACACCATCTTTATTGAGTCTGTTTACAAATACGATATACTAGCTAATCGTTTGAGAGAACTCTCATTCTTGAATGCGGGCATAACGCTATCACTTACTGACAAACGCCATTTGAACGAAGATGGAACTTTCCGTGCGGAGATATTCCATTCCGATGAAGGCTTAAAAGAATTTGTTGAATACATCGACGAAGCACGCGAACCACTTATCGAAAACGTAATTCATATATCAACTGAGAAGAATGGTACGCCTGTTGAAATCGCGATGACTTACAACACTTCGTACAACGAAAACATACATTCATACGTAAACAATATCAACACCATCGAAGGTGGAACACACCTTGCCGGTTTCCGTCGTGGTCTGACTCGTACGTTGAAAAAATATGCTGAAGACAGCAAAATGCTCGACAAACTTAAAATGGAGATTAGTGGCGATGACTTCCGCGAAGGACTTACAGCCGTTATCTCTATCAAAGTAGCCGAACCACAATTTGAAGGTCAAACGAAAACTAAACTTGGAAACAACGAAGTAATGGGATCGGTAGACATGGCCGTAGGTGAAGCACTGGGTAATTATTTAGAAGAAAATCCAAAGGCTGCACGTATCATTGTTGAAAAAGTAATTTTAGCTGCAACCGCACGTCACGCTGCACGTAAAGCACGCGAAATGGTGCAACGTAAATCACCACTTTCGGGTGGAGGATTACCAGGAAAACTGGCCGACTGTGCTGATAAAGATCCGGAAAAATGCGAATTATTCCTTGTCGAAGGGGATTCGGCAGGTGGAACAGCAAAACAAGGACGTAGCCGTCAATTCCAAGCTATTTTGCCATTACGTGGAAAAATTCTAAATGTGGAAAAAGCAATGCCTCATAAGGTGCTTGAAAGCGAAGAAATCCGTAATATATACACTGCTTTAGGTGTTACCATTGGAACTGAAGATGATAGCAAAGCGTTAAACATGAAAAAACTACGCTATCACAAGGTTATTATCATGACCGATGCTGACGTAGATGGTAGCCATATTGCTACATTAATCATGACTTTCTTTTTCCGTCACATGAAAGAGTTGATAGAACAAGGCTATTTATACATTGCCACTCCTCCACTCTATTTATGTAAAAAAGGGAAAAACGAAGAATACTGTTGGACAGAATCGCAACGCCAAACATTTATTGAAAAATTTGGTGGTTTAGATGGCAACATTCACACTCAACGATACAAAGGTTTAGGAGAGATGAATGAAATTCAATTGTGGGACACAACCATGAATCCTGAACACCGAACTTTACGTCAGGTAAACATTGAAAACGCAGCAGAAGCAGATCACGTTTTCTCGATGTTAATGGGTGATGATGTAGCTCCCCGTCGTCAATTTATTGAAGATAATGCTACTTATGCAAAGATTGATGCATAAAAAATTTGGTAGCTGACAAAAAACATGAATATTGCCGTCTTCTGCTCTTCGAGCAATCATATCGCTGACCATTATAAGCAATCGGCTTTTCAATTAGGAGAGCTGATTGCCGAAAGTGGAAACACGCTGGTTTACGGTGGTGGAACAGGTGGACTGATGGATTCAGTGGCAGAAGGTGCAAAAAATAAAAATGGCAGCATTATAGGTGTTATTGCCCAAGCAATAATTAAAATGAAACGCCAAAGCGCTTTACCCACTAAACTCATTGTAGTTGAAACAATGAGTGAGCGAAAAGAAAAAATGAAATTGATTTCGGATGTGTTTATAGTGCTTCCGGGCAGCTATGGCACTTTGGACGAAATGCTTGACATCATTGCTTCAGGGGTAGTTGGAGAACACAAAAAACCACTTATAATCGTAAACGAAAATGGTTTCTATGAACTTTTTCTAAATCAAATAAACCAAATGCGCGACGAACACTTTATTCCAACTGAAGAAAAATACAAACCTATTATTGTCAATAGCATTTCACACTGCATGGAACTAATTAGATCTTTCTAACTATTTCTCCATCATTCTATTAATTATTATTCGAGAACTACTTTAACACCAGTGCATTATGAATCTTTTTTGGAAAAAACTCTTTGGAAAGATAACTCCTACAGCAAAGCTGGAAAGAAATGAATCTGAACTTATAACAGCCATGCATAGGTATGCGGAGGTTGAAAAGTCGGTGGAATTGGCAGAATACAAAAAACTATTCCACATCGTAAAATCTGCTGAATTTCAAGAAAATAAAAAGATTCTTCAAAACAGAAAATACAAAGACACTGAAGAATATCAAACATATAAGAAATGTCAAAAACGGGAAAACTCAATTGCCATTCAGATCTACTATAAAACGCTTAAATCGGATGAGTTGAAGCATTATCTTGCGTTCAAAGCTACTCCTGAATTCGAGAATCTTGGCGACAAAAAATTAGTGGCAGCTTCAGAAAAGCTCACGAAGCTTAAACATTTCGAACATTCAAAAGCATATAAAACCTACGTTCGCTTTCATAATTCGTACATAATCACCGAATATGAAGCATTAAAAGCAAAAACTGCCACGCCGGAATTCCAAAAAGCAAATGAATTCTGGAGCAATGCTAAACGTTGGCACACAACTCCGGAATATGTTCACGAACAACGCTTCTACGAATTGGCTAAAAATCCGGATATTGTTTTCTTTGAAAACGAAAAACCCGAACGTTTCGAAAAATACCGAAAACTTACGCTGACATTCAACGACGAATTTGAATGGAACACACTGGATAATTCGCATTGGAACTTTGGATTTCATTACAAAAGCAACAAAATTGTTGGAAATCATTCATTTGCAAATGAGAAACAAGCCAATCACTCAGGTCAAAATGTATCAGTTGAAGACGGCATACTAAGAGTGACCACCAAACACGAAAAAGTACTGGCACCTGCATGGCACACAACCAAAGGTTTCATTGAACAAGAGTTTGACTATACTTCAGATATTCTTCAAACAGCAGAAAAATTCCGACAATCGAGTGGTATTTTCCGTGCAAAATTGCGCTGTAGAGGAGATGTTCAACACGCATTCTGGTTAGGTGCCAATGAAAAATTGCCAAACATAAAAATCTTCCACTTCAACGGCAAACACATTACATTGGGGAATGCAAACAAAGATTTGTACGATGGTGTAAAAATTACAGGGATCAATCCTTCCGAGTTCTTTATTTACTCATTAATCTGGAACAAAAAAGAATTAATATGGATGATAAACGACCTTGAAGTGTACCGTACCGCCAGCAATGTTCCAAAAGAAGCTATGTACATGGCATTCAATTCATTTATTTCGAAACAACAGCACGGAAGTGACGGTAGCCTGGAAGTGGACTGGGTGAGAGTTTACACAAATTAATTTGCAAATCAGCAAAAAAATAAATGCCTCCAAACTTTGAGAGGCATTAGTTTTTTGCACTTGAATCTAAAAAAAAATGCTCAAAACACATAAAGTAAACGTTCTGAATCGTTTTGAAATAGGCGGCTGTAGTCGTTTTGTATTGATTGCCGGACCATGCGCCATCGAATCGGAAGAAATGACCATGGAAGTTGCTGCCAAATTGAAAGAAATTTGTCAGGAATTAGACATTCATCTCATTTTTAAATCATCTTTCGACAAAGCCAACCGCTCTTCGGTAAAATCGCCCCGTGGCTTGGGAATGAAACGCGGTCTTGAAATTCTTCAGCGCGTGAAAACTGAACTGGGTCTACCTATCGTTACCGATGTGCATGAAACATGGCAATGTGCCCCAGTGGCTGAGGTTGCTGACATGCTTCAAATTCCGGCTTTCCTATCCCGTCAGACTGACCTATTAGTAGCAGCCGCCCACACCGGGAAAATTGTCAACGTAAAAAAAGGACAGTTTATGGCTCCATGGGATATGAAAAATGTGATTGATAAATTGCGTGATTCAGGCAACGAAAATATTTTACTTTGCGAACGCGGTTCAAGTTTTGGCTACAACAATTTAGTAGTAGACATGACTGGACTTGTAGAAATGCGTAGTTATGGTTTCCCGGTCGTTTTCGATGCCACGCATGCAGTACAAAAACCAGGGGGACAGGGAACTTCAACCGGTGGAAATCGCGAAATGGTGCCTTACCTAATGCGTGCAGCACTTGCTGTTGGAGTTGATGCTATTTTTGCAGAAGTTCACCCCGATCCTGACCACGCATTCTCCGACGGGCCAAATCAAATCTACCTTTCGAAAATTAAAGAGATTCTGGAACAAGCGATTGCCATTGACAATATCACCAAAGGGATTTCACCACAGTCAACAGTAAACAGTCAACAGTCGACAGAAAAAGCTATAGTGATAACCACGGAACAGAGAATGAGAAATATAAAACTTTTTCTCACAGATGTGGATGGCGTTTTAACAGATGCAGGAATGTACTATTCTGAAGCTGGGGATGAATTGAAAAAATTCAATACGCACGATGGAATGGGCTTGCAACTTATCCGCGAGAAAGGCATTAAAACCGGCATCATCACTTCCGAAAACACTAAAATGGTGGAACGTCGCTTCAATAAATTGAAATTAGATTACCTCTATCAAGGCAAACGCGAAGGTGGCAAACTGGCTTCGGTAAAAGAAATCTGCGAAAAAGAAGGTATCTCACTGGCAGAAGTTGCCTACATTGGAGATGATGTAAACTGCTTTGAACTTCTTTCAAACGTTGGTCTGGCTGCTTGCCCATCAAATGCTCTGACAGCCATCAAAAACATTCCCGGGATTATTCAAATGAATAAAAAAGGAGGAGAAGGCTGCGTAAGAGAATTTATTGAAATTATCATCAAATAACCGAAGGGAGAGAAAAACATGGATTATATACAACGCAGTAAAGAAATTTTCAGTCAGGAAATTTGTGAACTACAGAAACTGTCTGCGAAAATTGGCAACGAAATAAATGAAGCAGTAGAACTAATTTATAATTGTAAAGGCAAATTAGTTATTATGGGCGTAGGAAAAACAGGCATCATTGGTCATAAGATTTCTTCGTCACTTGCTTCTACCGGAACACAGTCAATATTTGTAAATGCCTCAGAAGCAATGCATGGCGACTTAGGCATGGTTAGCAAAAATGACATCGTCCTTCTGATTTCGAACAGCGGAAGTTCCTCAGAAATAGTGAATATTATTCCTCCATTAAAAAAAATAGGCTGCACCATGATTGCCATGACAGGTAATCTTAAATCCGTTTTGGCGAATGAGGTCTCGTTGGTTCTCAATGTAGGCGTAGAAAAAGAAGCCTGCCCACTTGGACTAGCGCCAACAACTTCTACTACAGCCACATTAGTAATGGGTGATGCGTTGACTATCTGCTTGATGGAACGCAGAGATTTTAAAGCCGAAAATTATGCTGTATATCATCCGGGAGGAGCGCTCGGGCGCCGTTTAATTTCGCGCGTAAAAGACGAGATGAATACCGAAATCCCAAGAGTAACGGAAACAACGGTTTTCAAAGACATTATGTATGAAGTGAGTAACAAACGACTGGGGATGACGCTTGTATACAACACAAGCAACCAGGCAGTTGGTATAATTACCGACGGTGATATTCGCCGTGCTATACAACGGTTCGACGATATCAAACAACTCACTGCAGCAGATTTTATGACACGTGGTTTTAAACGGATTGGAGCAAACGAACTATTGACTGATGCGCTTGAGATGATGGATATCAACAAAATCACATCGTTGACTGTTATGGACGAAACTGATCAAGTAGTCGGCATTCTTTCCATTCATAATATTATTGACTTTAGATAAAACCAATAAAAACTTGAAATTCAAAAAGATATATATAGAAATAACGAATAGCTGCAATTTCGATTGCAGCTTTTGTTTTAAAACGACGCGAGCAACTAAATTCATGTCGCCCGACGAATTTCGAATCGTTGTTGAAAAAATTCGTCCTTATACAAACTATATTTATCTGCATGTATTGGGTGAGCCACTTTTGCATCCGCAGCTCGATGAAATTCTCACCATTGCAGAAACGGCCAATCTAAATATCAATATCACTACCAACGGTGGATTATTAGAGAGAAAGAAAGAAATGCTTCTAATTCATTCTATCCGCCAAGTGAATATCTCTCTCCACGATGCGGAAGAGAATATTCCTTCAGAAAAATGGACAGACTATTTAAAGTCGGTCTTTGATTTTTCAATCATAGCATCTACTAAAACCTATATTTCATTAAGACTTTGGAATTCATCCAACACCGCTAGCGCACCGTTTAATACGCTTTGTTTAGATGAAATAAGCAAGAAATTCGACCTTTCTAGCCAAGAAATAACAGAAAAAACAAAAGGTAATGGCTTAAAACTAGCTGAACATATCTTTCTACAAAAAGCTCCGCGTTTTAAGTGGCCTGACGAAAATGGAATAAAATCGCAAACGCAGAAAAACTGTTACGCATTGCGCGACCATATTGCCATTTTAGCAGACGGACAGATTGTTCCGTGCTGTCTGGACGCAGATGCCAACATGAAATTGGGCAATATTTACACCGACGAACTCTCAGAAATACTACAATCTGAACGAGCTCAAAACATAAAAAAAGGGTTCGAACAACGTAAAATTGTCGAACCCATCTGTGCTACCTGCGGATTTATATTGGAATAGATTATTTCTTATCTTCCTTGCTAAAAACTGATTTTATCAAATTCCAGTTATTAAAAGCTAACCAACCGATAGACATCCATAATCCATAAAAAAGATAATATCCGATGCTATGTTTTTCTTTTAGAATTATTGATTCCCATAGAATCCACATCAAAAACCAGTAAATAAAATATAATCCAAAATAAATAAGTAATCTAGTTTTCTCGGGCTTATCTAACACCCAACCTTTAAAACGGGTTATCATAGTTTTAATCCATCAAGTAATTGTATATAAATATCTATTGCTTCAGCAATTTCACTCAATAAAATATATTCATCAGCCGTATGAGAACGCGCGGAATCACCCGGTCCCATTTTTAAACTCGGGAAAGGCATCAGCGACTGATCGGAAAGCGTTGGCGAACCAAAAAGCGTACGATTCAATTCCCTTCCACGCTTCACTATTGGGTGATGCAGTGGCGTGGCAGTGGAACTCAGCCGCGTGGATCGGGCATTCACATCGCAACCAACATGCTTACGGATTTCATCCAAAATATCCTGATTGGAATACATTTCATTACTTCTCACGTCCACAACAAAAGTACATTTATCCGGTATAACATTGTGCTGTGTACCGGCATTTATCTGAGTAACCGACATTTTCACCGACCCTAGCAAATCGGTTTTTTTTGCAAATTCAAAACTTTTGAACCACTCAATATCTGCCAATGCACTGTAAATTGCATTAACCCCTTCGTTACGAGCGGCATGCCCTGCCTGTCCATGAACAGTACAATCGAGTACCATCAACCCCTTTTCTGCAACTGCCAGATTCATTTGCGTGGGTTCTCCAACTATTGCAAAATCTATTTTTGGCAATTCGCTCAACAGGCTTTCGAGACCATTTTTACCGGATATCTCCTCCTCAGCCGAAGCTGCAAAAATCAGATTGTAAGCTTGTTGCTGTTGAGTAAGATAGAAAAAGGCCTGAAGTAAACACACTACACTTGCTCCGGCATCATTGCTTCCCAAACCATATAATCTGCCATTCTCATTGCTTGGAATAAGCGGATTACGGTTCCAACCGGCAACTGGCCGAACAGTGTCGATGTGAGAGTTGAGCAGAATTGTAGGTCGCGACGTATCAAATCCAGGACTCAAAATCCAGATATTATTGTCCTTGCGCGAAGCTACATAACCCTTTATCTCAATGTATCGTTCCAGAAAATCAGCAACTGTATTTTCTTCTTTGCTAAACGAAGAGATAGCGATAAGTTGCTCCAACAGAGAAACAGCATCGTTGGTTTGTTCTTGAAACTTCATATTAGTTTATTAGTTTATTGTTCTGCATCCAGGTCTTTAATAAGTCTGACCAATTATCTACAGGAATTCCTCTTTTACGCATACCAAAACCGTGACCACCTTCATCAAAAGTATGGAGTTCGGCCGGTACATTATTTTCTTTCAATGCTTTTATTAATTGTTCGCTATTAGCAATGGGCACAGTTTTATCATCTATCGCGTGAACAATAAAAGTGGGAGGTGTATCTTTAGTTACTTGCAATTCATTAGAGTATAACGCAACAAGTTTGTCGGTTGGATTTTTGCCCAATAGATTATATCTCGATCCCATATGAGTAAGTTCTTTAACCATAGTTACAACCGGATATCCTAATATCATAAACGCCGGACGCTCCACTTTTGTTCTGAAATGAGTACCAACAGTTGAGGCTAAATGCCCACCGGCCGAAAAACCCATAATTCCAATTTTGTTTTTATCAATACCCCATTTCTTTGCCCTTTTATGAATGATTTTCAATGCAGCCTGTGCATCGGTTAATGGAACAGTTGTATGTCCGTTTGGCATTCGGTAATACAACACAAAAGCATTAACTCCTAAATCATTGAACCATTTAGCAATATTGAAACCCTCATTTATAATCGATACACCGGCATAACCTCCACCCGGACAAATCAACACAGCTGTTCCGGTATTCATCTCCTTTTTTGCAGGATAAAAATACATTCGCGGATTGCTGATATCAATTACAAAATCAGTACGTCGATTACTTTCTGCAACTGTAATTTCATTGCTTTCTTTCGGTCCGTGTTTGTATAGTTTTATTTCTTCTTTTGCAACAACAGAGCCCGCAACTATCAAAAGTGAGAGGAATATGTAAATAAATTTTTTCATTCTATAAAATAGCTAAGTTTACTTGATTGTTATGGTAGTTCCACCAGGTATATGTATCAAATCAGCACGGGTAATTACCACTTGCTTCACACCAGCATTAATGGCCTCAAACGAGTTCTCTAATTTTGGAATCATACCTCCATTGATCACGCCTTCGGCAACATATTTCTCAAAAAGTTCAGGAGTCAGATTCGAGATGACGCTTTCGTCATCATTTTCATCTGTCAACACTCCTTTTTTCTCGAAACAATACATTAACGTTACTTCGAAACGCTTTGACAAGGCTTTAGCAGCTTCACCGGCTATGGTATCCGCATTGGTATTCAATAGATTTCCGGCTTTATCGTGTGTCAATGGAGCCAGAACAGGAACCACACCTTTGCCAATTAAGTCGGCCAGGATATCGGCATTCACCTCTTTTACATCACCTACAAAGCCATAATCCACATCTTTTATCGGACGTTTCTCGGAACGCATATAGTTCAAATCGGCACCGGTAAGACCTAGCGCATTAACGCCAATAGCCTGTAGTCCTGCAACAATTTGCTTATTTACCAATCCCCCATAAACCATGGTCACCACTTTCAGTGTTTCTTCATCGGTAATGCGACGACCGTTTACCATCTTACTTTCGATACCTAGTTGAGCAGCAATAGCCGTAGCCGAACGACCACCACCATGCACCAACACTTTGTAACCTTCTATCTTTGAGAAATCGGACAACAACTGTTTCAGACTTTGAGGTTCTTCAACTATTTTCCCTCCAACTTTTACGAGTGTAAGTTTTTCCATATTTTACTACTGAGGCACTAAGAGCACGAGGAATCACTAAGTATGTAATTACAATAAAAGAAACTTCTATGTGTAACTTAGTGAACCAAGTGGCTTAGTGGTTATGACATTTTAAAATTTAAGTAAAGAATGAATATCAATTGCACCTTCTAAGCGCGGACGACCTTTTAAAAACTCGAGTTCTATCAGAAAACTAACATAAACACCATTGTGAGTAAAGTTAGTCAACAACTCCAATGCAGCGTTTGCGCTACCACCGGTGGCCAAAAGATCGTCATGTAACAAGACTACATCATCCTCTTCAATTGAATCTTTGTGAATCTCAAGCGAATCGGTTCCATACTCCAGATCATAGTCTATTTTGAAAGTATCCGATGGTAATTTTCCCGGTTTACGAAGTAATACAAAACCGGCTCCAAGTCGGTAAGCTAAAATACTCCCCAACACAAAACCACGGCTTTCAACACCAACAACCTTAGTGATTCCTTTGTCTTTATAGTAATCATAAAGCTCATCAGCAATAAATTTTAGTACTTCAGCATCTTTCATCGCCGTTGTGATGTCTTTGAATAAAATTCCCGGTTTCGGGAAATCAGGAACGTTGCGAATTGACGCAGCTACTTGTTCTAAATTCATTTCTATTTTTTTTTACGCAAATTACGCAAAACGCAAATAAAAACAGTTTTAATGTATTCATTTGCGATAATTTGTGGAATTTGCTGTTTTATGCTTTATTGTCCTATATTTTCTAATAATCTTTTGATGACTACCTGAGCAGAAATTTCACGGTTCGCAGCCTCCGGAATTACAATTGATTGCGGACTTTCAATCACCTCGTCAGTCACAATCATATTTCGACGAACAGGTAAACAATGCATGAAGTGAGCATTATTCGTCACCGCCATCTGACGACTACTAACCGTCCAATCCCTGTCTTTGCTCAAAATTTGACCATAATTTGGATCCTGATAAGCCGACCAGTTTTTGGCATAAATAAAATCGGCACCCTCGAACGCTTTCATTTGGTCGTATTCAACTCGCGCTCCACGCACAAATTCGTCAGCTAATTCATACCCTTTTGGGTGAGTGATTACAAAATCAACATCCACCTCATTCATAAAATCGGCAAAAGAGTTGGGAACAGCTTGTGGCAGCGCTTTAGGGTGTGGTGCCCATGAAAGTACCACTTTCGGACGAGCCGTTTTCTTATATTCCTCAATGGTAATCAAATCGGCAAAGCCCTGCAAAGGATGTCCTGTCGCAGCTTCCATACTGAAAACCGGCTTGCCTGAATATTGAATAAATTGATTGATAATTGTTTCCTGATAATCATACGCTTTATCCTCCAAACCTGCAAATGCACGTACACCAATCACGTCGCAATAACTTGCCATAACGGGAATTGCTTCCAAAATATGCTCCGGTTTATCGCCATCCATAATCACTCCTCGTTCAGTTTCCAGTTTCCATGCACCCGAATTAATATCGAGCACCATTGTGTTCATTCCCAAGTTCATTCCTGCCTTCTGGGTACTCAAACGAGTTCTCAAACTCGAATTAAAAAACACCATCAACAAGGTTTTATTCTCGCCAATGTGTTTGTAGGCGTAACGATTTTTCTTAATCTCTAGTGCCTCTTGTACTGCGTCTTGCAAATTGCCAAGGTCTTTTACATTTGTATAATTCTTCATAACACATTAAAGCTGCCCTATCCAATAAAAGGAACTAAATTACTTTTGTCAACTGTAATTTAGCAAAAAGGCATTTGAAATTTATATTTATAATTAGCTGCTGATTATATTATTTGGGTTGCATCACTACAAAGGGTATCAACATTTCTTCCAGCGAAATGCCTCCGTGTTGAAAAGTATTTTTGTAGTAACTTGCATAATGATTATAATTGTTTGGATACGCAAAAAAGTCGTCGTTTGTTGCAAAAATATAAGCTGAACTTACATTTGGACTTGGTAAGCCGACTTTCCCGGGTTGCGTTATTTCAAAAACTTCCTTTTTATTATAAGTTAGATTTTTGCCTACCTTATAACGCAGGTTCGCATTCGTGTTCTTGTCGCCAATCACTTTTATCGGGTTAGTAACCTGAATGGTTCCATGATCGGTAGTTACTATCACCTTGTAACCTCGTTGCGCTATTTCTTTGAAAAGTTCATACGTTGGTGAATGCTTAAACCACGAAAGTGTAAGTGAGCGATAGGCTTCTTCATCATTGGCCAGTTCGCGCATCATTTTTGATTCAGTACGAGCGTGCGAAAGCATGTCTATAAAATTCAATACGCAGACATTCAACTGATTATTATCAATGCGTGGCAATTGACCAATTAATCGTTCGCAAGAAGCTGAATCGCTTACCTTATGATAGGAAAAAGTATAATTCTTACGAAAACGGGTGAATTGCGTTTGCAATAAGTCCTTTTCATACAGGTTTTTTCCCTCTTCATCCTCTTCCTCTATCCAAAGACCTGGGAACATTTGTTGAATTTGAAGTGGTAATAGTCCTGAGAAAATAGCATTTCGGGCATATTGTGTTGCTGTAGGCAGCATGCTGCAATACAGCTCTTCCTCATTAAACTGATAAATGTCATTCAGCAGTTCACGGATTACTTTCCACTGATCGTAACGAAAATTATCAACCAAAATAAAGAATACCTTTTCGCCATTGTCCAACAATGGAAATACCTTTGTTTTGAAAAGATCCGGGCTCATCAGTGGGCGTTTTTCAGGTTGCTCAAACCAATCCATATAATTTTTCTTTACAAATTTTGTAAATGAATTATTGGCCTCAGCCTTTTGCATTCGAAGCATTTCATCCATGCCGTTATCAGCTTCGGTCAACTCCAATTCCCAATAGACCAGTTTTTTGTACACTTCGACCCAATCTTCATAAGTCAGCGTATCATTTATTTGCATACCAATACGCCCAAATTGCGATTGATAGGTAGAGGCAGTATGATCGGCCACAAGTTCTTTCTTGTGAATATTCTTCTTCAATGTCAGTAAAATCTGACTTGGATTTACCGGTTTTGTAAGATAATCGGCTATTTTGCTACCAATAGCCATATTCATAATATTCTCTTCCTCGCTTTTGGTAATCATCACCATTGGCACGTTAGGGTCGATATCTTTTATGAGTGCCAAGGTCTCCAAACCACTCAATCCGGGCATGTTTTCATCGAGAAAAATAATATCAAAAGTCTCTTTCTGACATAGTTCTACGGCATCCTTACCATTTGTTGCCGTGAAAACATCGTACCCTTTTTCTTCCAAAAAAAGAATATACGGACTCAATAAATCCATTTCATCATCAGCCCAAAGTATGCGATCCTTTTTCATAATTTACATATCTAAAGTCTTGAGTTAACAACGACTAGTTTATAATTCTAAAAACAAAATACTTTTGAATTTCGTTCTTCATCATCAGACTTTTATTTCAAATAATATTCTTTCATAAATTCAAAATACACATTCAGAGCATTTTGTTGCATAAGTATATTCAAGTTCTTTTGCGAACCGAGTAAGTTTCTGTAGTTAGCATTTTTCAGCCCTTCGAACAAGTTGGCTTCTTTTACCATTCTAAGCAAATAAGATTTTGCGATATTGGCATCGCTCAAACTTCCAATAATTATTGCTTGCTGTTTTCCTACTGTTTCCAACGAAACCTTCAAATTCATAATACTGTAATTTTTAGCATTATAAGTATCGAACGCCGTTTTTGTTTTTTCAAAATCTACTGTTCCGGAAACAATGTAAATAGCAATAAAGTGTTGTTGGTTGGCACGATACCCAAACAAATTTTTGAACAATGGTACGGATGGCTCTTCTACTTTTGGTTGAACAACTGCTGAAGCTGGCACACTTGTTGACGTATTTTCTTTGCTATCCGACACAGGTTTTACCGCATTTTGCACCTGTTCCGTTTTTGTGAAAGTCTTAGCGACGACTGATTTCCCAGCCGAATCAGCTACTGGGATGTTAACTAAAACTATCGAGGCCGACTTTTGAGCGATTGGCTTTATCATTTGTTCATGCGATTTTGATTTTGAGGTTGCGATTGCAGCTTCATTTCGAGACCGCATCATTTCAACCGAATAATTTGAGAATATTAAATAATCTTTCAGACTAAAACCGGTTCTCAGCAAAGCAAAATTAGCTTCCGAAATAACAACTTTCTCAATTTGCAAATCAGTCAATAACTTTGACATCACCGGATCAGCAGTCAGAGTTTTAGAATACCAATCGGCTTCTTCATAGGATTCAAGATTAGTCACAGATAATGCACTCAGAACAGTATCCAGTTTATTGATTACCAAATCAAAATCTTTAATCAAAAATCGCGAAAAGTTGAACGAAGCAATGTTATACAACAATTTGTTGGAGGTCGCCGTATTCGTTGAACTCACAAACATTAGTCTATGTTTCGACCTGTTATCGGTTGTAAATTTTTGCTGATCAAGATTTTCAATTTCGGTTTTAGTAACTTGTTCGCGCTTGGCAATTAGAGAACCACCTGTTGTACCGATTTGAGCTTGCTGTCCTTGTTTCATTAGCGCAAGAATATCCTTACTCATTGAGCTCACATCACTCTGGGGATGACTGCTAACCAATTCAGTCAACGCTGCTTCAAATTTATCCGGTGTACTACTCCTGCCTATGCTTAGTGCATTTAAGAACAAAAACTTAGGCAGCAATGTTGACAAAGGGTAATTCTTTTTTATATATTCCACATTCAAAAATACACTGTCAAACTTACTTCCGTTATATGCTTTGTAAGTACAACTGTAAATTGAATCTTGCTCACTGTACATACTCGCCATTCGTTTCGCATAATCGGGTTGCGATAGAATTATTGCATATTCCGATTTTGGAAATTCAGTAATTAGCTTATTTCTGTACAATTGAGCCTCCGATTGATTTTCTAGTTTCAACTCAATCATATAACTTTTATAATAAGTATCAGCCACTCGCGCATCTGAAGGATACCTTCGGAAAAATTCCTGAAATGCTTTGATTGCCAACGGCAAATCTTCTATCTTATCAGCGTAAATCAATCCAATATTATACAAAGCAGTTGCCGTCTCAGCACTCGATTTTTCAATCTGCGCTTTAGTAACAGGTATTTGACTCAAATAGAACTCCGGTTTCTTTACATCAGAAGTAGCTCTAGCTCTACTCGCTTTTGCTGTACTATCTACTGCATTGATAGAAGAGCTAGCTGTTGTAGTAGTTGCCAAAGCAGCTTCATCTGCAAAAAGCGAAGCTGTTTTATTGGTTCGTCTCCAGTTATCTTCCAACTTTCTTTTGCCCCATTTCTTTTGGAAATCCAATTCACCGGAACGCATCAAACCTGCGTTATAAAAATACCAATCTCCTATCGCACTACCTGGCATATTACCACCAATTGGAGTTAAGTTAGCAAATTCATTACTTCTTTCTTCTTTTACTTTTTTCAACTCCTTATCTGCTACAGCCTTCTCATCGACAATCATTTTTGCAATTAGCTTATCCACAACTGCTGCACGCTCACTTTCCGATAATGCAGACAGTCGCTGAAGACTATCCTGCAAAGTCACAATATTGATTTGCCCTACTAATTCACCAAGCATTTCAGTGCGTTTAGTAACACGTTCGAAATCAATATAGTCTTTTGTAATGATTTTACCTGCACCTTCATAACATGGCTGAGCTACCACATAATTATTTCTATTATAATGCAAATCACCCAGTTTTATTAATGAAATTGCTTTATCAACACCATTGCGAGTGCTCTTATCTGCTGATAATACAAAATTTTTAATCGCATTTACCGTATCGGAATGATTCAGGTATGTATTTCCTAATGCAAAATAAATCTGATCTAGATATTCTGCATTATTTTTATTCTTCATCATTTTTCGAAGATCCTTTTGCACCTCTGCAATATTACCCTGATCTATTTGAGCACGACTAATGCGAGAATTAAAGTCCATCTCAAATGGAGGGTTCGATTTAATGACGGTTGAAAATGCATCATATGCAGCTTTATTATCTCCGGTTTTTTGATACAACTGAGCCAATAAATAACCAAATCGTTGCTTCAAATATCCATCTTCTTCTTTGGACAATGCCAGTTTAAGAAATGGGATTGCTTCTTTGTATTGATGTTTTTTTAGTAATAAATCTGCATTTACTGAGGCATATAAACCAATGTTCTGATTTTTTACATCATTTTGATCTAACTTAGAAAGAACATCTTCGGCTTCGTACATCCAATCAGCTTCTCCATACGCACGAGCGATCCACAACTGACACTTTGCCACCATGTCTTTATCCGAAGAATAAAGACGCGAAACGTAACCAAAAGTTGCAGCCGAACCTATGAAATCGGCTTTATGAAATTCTGCTTGAGCCAAAAGTAACCATGCGTCTTTTAACGCCGAATTAAATTCCTGCTGGTTGTAATAAAGTTTGTATTTCGGATCGCTGTACTTTTTATAATTCTTATCCGGTTTTACTTTTATAGAGTGCAGTTTAATGGCCTTTCTACATTTTTCGATAGTTCGATCCATGTTTGAAATAGCCGATGTGGCATTAGAATGCTTGCTTATTGGATACATGGTGATAATTGAAGAATAATCTTCAACATTGGCATGTTCTATATTTTTAAGTCCATCCTGATAACTTATCATGCCATTAAAATACACATTAAAACGGGTATTCATTGCTTGTGAAGTTCTAGATGTCCAAGTATTTTTTTTTGTTGAACATCCTACTATCAGAACTGTAAACAACAAAGACCCTAATCCAAATTTGAGATAGTTTTTCAAAAGGCTTCGAATTGAAATAAATTAATAAGTTATATGGGTTTACTGGTCTACTATACCAATCAATTCTAAGTATTCATTTTTATAAGCGCAAAAAGAGAACCTTAACTTACAAAAATACACAATTTTGAGCATTCAAAGTCAACTTTAGGTAGAAAATTATATTGTATTAAGCAAATACAGAAAGCATCATCCGCTAGCTCCAAAATTCGATTTTACAAACTATTGGCTCGAAACAGCTTTCGAAGTAAAACTATCATAATCAACGCTAATACTCCACACGCATAACCAGCCCAAAGTGTGCTACCAGTACCAATACTGTCAATGTCAAGAACCTGAAAACCATTATGCTTTAAATAATAAAAAACAATAGCAACGGCATTATTGGTAAAATGAGCCAAGATAGGCAACCATAAATTACCGCTCCACACAAGCAAATATCCAAAGAAAGCTCCTAACAAAAATCGAGGTACAAAGCCATAAAACTGACAATGAATAGCACTGAAAATAAATGCTGTGATCCAAATTGCCAATATTGCATTTTTCTTGTTCTGAAAAATTTGCTGCAACGCACCTCTAAAAAACAACTCTTCTCCCAAAGCCGGAATAAAAGCAACGAGAAATATATTTGCAGTTAAACCTTGCAGGCTATGCACATCTAGCATCTTTTCAGTCAAAAGAGCTATTTCTGCTTCCGAGGCTTTCATTTGAGCCTCTATTGCACCAAGAGCATGAGGTAACTTTAATTGCTGATTCCAGTCACCCAACAGATTTATAAACGGAATAACTAATACCATGAAAAGAATGACAAAAAGTACATTTCCTAAACCCGGTTTTTTGTCCAGACATAGATATTTAAATGGGTTATCACTCCAAAAGTAAGCCAACACCAATGGAGGAACAACAAACATGCCAATAGACTGAGCAAATTGAAGCCATCTCACCGAATTAATTTCAGTCGGGTTAGCACCAAAAAAGACTTTCCAAACCCCTATAGCCATTACGGCAAAAAAAACAGCAGTACCTAATAACAAAAGCAGATTAGAAAAAACTCCACTTTGTTTGTACATTCCCTTCAAACTTACCATAATAGTATAAAAGTATTTATGCAAAAAAACTCCTGCTATCTAGCGATAACAGAAGTCCTTTATGTGTCCTAAAAGAAATTAATCTTAAGCTCTTGGTCTGGCTTCTTTAACGACCATTGAACGACCATCGAATTCAGCGCCGTTTAATTCTTCGATTACTTTTGCAGCAGCAGCATCGTCAGCCATTTCTACAAACGCAAATCCTTTTGATTTCCCGGTTTCGCGATCTTTGATAATTTTGCATGATTCAACTTGACCATACTCTTCAATAACCCCTTGAAGGTCATTTTCGCGAACTTTGTAACTTAGGTTACCTACGTAAATGTTCATAAAATAAAATAAAATAATTGATAAAAATGTGACTCAAGACAAGTATAGAAAACGAGGTTAAAACAAATTCTTTCTACCAAAAATAGGAGAGTTGAAATAAACGAACGAAAAATTACACTTTCTTTTCAATTGCAAAGAAAATCATTTATTTTTGATTACACAACAAAATATCTAAATATAATTGAAATTTAGTGAATTATATTGCGCATTCGCACAATTACGTAGAAATAGATATTCTTTACCAAACCTTGAACTATCTACAAAAACATACATTTTCCACCCAAATCCATGTGCAAATATTTGTCAAATTTCACAGATTATTGCCTTGTTTGCCCGTCGCCTTTCACTATCCATTTATACGAACATAATTCGTCCAATCCCATTGGACCACGCGCATGCAATTTTTGGGTGCTAATACCAATCTCGGCACCTAATCCAAATTGTGCTCCATCCGTAAAAGCAGTTGAAACGTTGGTATAAACACAAGCGGCATCCACCATTTTATCAAAAAAGTCAATTTGTTTTTGATTCTCACTCACAATACATTCACTATGCTTCGAACTATAGTTGGAAATATGATCTACGGCAACGTAAATAGACTCAGCAGTTTTAATAGACATTTTATAATCTAAAAATTCAATACCATAGCTTTCATCCGTAGCTTTTTGTAGTAACTCGGCAGGATATTTCCCATTTAAAAAAGTGAACGCCTTAACGTCAGCATAAATGATCACATTTTTTGTTGCTAATTTTTCGCAAAGTGCAGGTAAGTCAGCTAGTCGCTTCTCATTTATCACCAGGCAATCCAGGGCATTACATACGCTCACACGACGAGTTTTGGAGTTAAATATAATAGCTGCTCCTTTTTCCACATCCCCGTATTCATCAAAGTAGGTATGACAAATCCCCGCACCTGTTTCGATTACCGGAACACGTGAATTTTCGCGTACAAAATCAATCAATCCCTTTCCTCCACGAGGAATAATAACATCAACCGTACCCACCGCATTCATAAGTTCTGCTGCAGCTTCACGACCGGCGGGGAGAAGAGTTACGATATTTTTTTCCAGCCCGAAGCGATTCAAAACCGTTCTAATCACCTCAATGATAGCCAAATTCGAGTTATAGGCATCCGTTCCACCTTTCAACACACAGGCATTGCCCGACTTCAAGCAAAGAGCAAACACATCAAAACTAACATTTGGACGAGCTTCGTAAATAATGCCCACGACTCCAAAAGGAACACTCACTTTGGTTATTTTTATGCCATTGGGGCGAACTGTATCTAACATTATCTTACCCAGTGGTGATGGCAATGAAGCCACATTACGGATATCTGTAGCAATGCCTTCAATACGTTCTTTTGTAAGCAAAAGTCTATCGTACATTGGATTACTTATTTCCATAGCCTCCAAATCTTTAGCATTTTCAGCCAAAATCATTTCGGTTTGTAACACGGCTTCGTCAGCCAATTCAAGCAACACCTCATTTATAATTTTGTCGCTCACCAGGTTCAACGAACGGGAAGCATAAACAGCGGATTGTTTCCAGGATATATTCTGTATCATATTATTACAAATTCTTTTTTTTATAAAACCCTATATCATTTCTATAAAAATGGACAGCGGCTATTCTAAATATAAATAATCGCAATGCACCAATGGCTTTTGGTTTTTCTTTCCAAGCATTTCGGATGCTTTTGAGCTATCGTACTGTACTTTTCCTACACCAAGTTCAACACCATTTTCATCTATTATTTTTACAATATCGTCTTTTTCAAAATCACCAACAATTTTCGTTGCACCAATTGGCAGGAGACTCACGGCTTTATCACCAGTCAACGCTTTTGCAGCATTTTCGTTCACATGAATTTCGCCCTTGGCAAAGCCCTGACTATGCGCAATCCATTTCTTCACACTCGACACATCGTCGGTAGAGGCCACAAAACGTGTGCAAACCACCTCACTTTTCTTATCCAGTAAATGCAACAGAATACCATCCTTTTTACCGTTGGCAATAAACACATCAATGCCTTGGTCAGCAATCCGACGTGCAATAGTCGTTTTGGTAAGCATACCACCCCGTCCAAAAGTTGATTTTGAGCTTTGAATAAAGTCCGAAATATCTTGCCCTTTCTCTATTTGTCGTATCACTTTGGATTCCGGATCAGCCGGCGAACCATTGAAAATGCCGTCGATATTACTCAGAATGATGAGCGCCTGCATATCCATCATCGAAGCAATCAATCCAGAAAGTTCATCATTATCAGTAAACATCAACTCAGAAACCGACACTGTATCATTCTCATTTACAATGGGAAGAACATTATTTTCAAGCATAACCTTCATACAGTTACGTTGATTAAGATAATGACGGCGACTGCTAAAATTTTCTTTAGTGGTAAGCACCTGCCCAACCGTAATGCCATGTTCGCGAAACAAATCCCAATAATGATTAATCAATTTTGCTTGCCCCACAGCAGAAAAGAGCTGACGCTGATCTACCACATCCATTTTTCGGTCAATACCCAATACGCTTCGTCCGGATGCAACTGCACCCGAAGAAATCAGAACAATTTCAACACCTTTTTTGTGCAATTGAGCAATCTGATCTACCAGTCCCGACATGCGGGTAATGTCCAACGTACCATCTGCACGGGTCAACACATTACTCCCAATTTTTACAGCTATCTTTTTAAATTTCATTGCTATTCATTTTGAATCCGTCTACAGTAGGTAGACACAAATTTCGCACATCTGGGCGAATTTATTTTTCGTTATACACCACATGCATCAATGTTGTACCAACAACTCCCAGCGTATTTTTATCTACATTTTTCATGACATCATCTACAGTATGCCAATAACCGGCAAATCCGCCTGATTTGGGATCATATTGAATAATATCGATACTCGGAATTCCACGAATTTGATTTACATACACGTGATCATCAGTGATCATACCTCCTGCCTGGTTCACAAAATACTGCCCAAAACCTAAGCTAGCAGCTTGCGACCATACTTTATCAACCACATTGGCAGCATATTGTTCCGATCCCTGCTCACGAAAAAAAGTAGCCCGGGTTCCGCCAACCATATCAAGTAAAATACCATATTTAGCCGTATATCCTGGAACATGTGGGTTTTTCGCCCAATACTGCGTTCCCAAACACCACGAATCTTCAGTATTCTGAGTACTATAATTGGCAGTAGCACCATAATCTTCTGCATCAAAAAAGACAATATCAACACCTACACCAGGCAAAGATTTACCCATTTGTCGGGCCATTTCCAGCAAAATCCCTACCCCGCTTGCTCCATCATTAGCACCCATCACCGGCTTGTCATGGTTTTTCGGGTTCGAATCATTATCGGCCCACGGACGTGAATCCCAATGCGAAAAAAGCAACACGCGGGTCTCCGCCTTTGGATTATATGAACCAATAATATTAATCGATCGTAATGTTTTACCATCAAATGCTTTCACATCGGTCTTTTGTTCAATAACCTGAGCACCATAGCCCTTCAACTTTGCTGAAAGATAATTAGCACAAGCTAACTGAGCATCAGTATTGGGCACACGCGGTCCAAAATCAACTTGATTTTGAACAAAGTGATAAGCAGAGTCTGCTGAAAACGTTGGAACTTCAACAGTCTTCTCAGTCTTTTGTGCACTTTTAGTGGCTTGATTACAGGCCGAAACCTGCATAACTATAAGTAAAATGGAGAGTATTTTTTTCATCTGAATCTAAATAAGCCGCAAAGATACTGATTTTTCACTAATTGACGATAGCAAGAAGTTTAAACATCACCGGTTCACCCAAGCTTCGTCACCGAGTTTTTACTTCAACCAGGGAATCGTTTTAAGCCAATTCGTCAACAAAGCCATCGTTTCAGTTTCTGCCTCTTTACGAGGCGTATGTGCTGCATTCCTGATTTCTACAATAGTAACATCGGTTAGAATTTCTTTTTTCAGCACATTTAATTGTTCAATAGTACCGAACTCATCACTCTCGCCCTGAAACGCCAACACCGGACAACTTATTTTATTCAAGATAGGTACTATGGTCCATTTTGAAAAGAATTCACTCAGCCATGTTTCGTGCCATAACCGAAAGAGCTCTGTTGTTTTGTTACCATGATATTTTTTCAAACTGGCAAGCAAATTATTCTCTTTCGCACGTTCGCGAGTAGCCAATACGGCTGCTTTGCCCGAGTCCTCTATAAAGCTGTGCGAACCTTCGAGCAACAATCCTTTAACCCGCGAAGGATATAAAGCAGCAGCAATCAAAGCAATGGTTGCACCATCACTATGCCCATAAATCACTGCATTTTCGATATTATACGCATCCATGACCCGAATAAACTCATGAGCTTCATCATGCAGATACTGTTCCGTTCGTTCAGTGACCGCAAAATCAGATGACTTTCCGTATCCCCGTCTGTCATACAACAAGGCATTTAACCCCGCTATTTCCGAAACCTTTTTAGGAAAGTCACCCCACAATCGAACACATCCCCACGAGTCGTGCAAAAAAATCATTATCGGCAAATTGTCCTTAACCGTAGAAGAGCTAAGTCTTTTGACATACAATTGATATCCATCCATTTGTAAAAAAGCAGTATCCATAATTCGGCATTAAAATTGATGTACAAATATAAGGAATAAAATCATGCTGCTAATATTTGGCATAAATGATGGTTACGGAACACATACAGCAAAGTATACCTGTCTTTGCAATCCGAATTAAAACTAAAAAGATGAAAAAAATTGTAGTACTTTCCGGCGCTGGAATAAGTGCAGAAAGTGGAATAAAAACCTTTCGTGATGCTGGTGGACTTTGGGAAGAACACAACATTGATGATGTAGCAACACCAGATGGATTTCGCCGTAATCCTATGCTGGTTTTAGATTTTTACAACCAACGGCGTAAGCAATTAGTAAACTGTCAACCCAATTTTGCCCATACCTCATTGGCAAATTTAGAAACCAAATTCAACGTACAAATTATCACACAGAATGTTGATAATCTGCACGAACGAGCAGGTAGCAGCAATATTCTACATTTGCACGGCGAACTGATGAAAGTACGATCTACCGGTGCTGGTGGCGAGGTATTCGATATCGACCCAAACGACTTGGAAATACATTTAAACGACAATTGCCCAAAAGGCTTTCAGCTGCGACCGCACATTGTGTGGTTTGGAGAAGAGGTTCCAACAATAGAACAAGCACAGGAAATTGTAAAACAAGCAGATATTCTTATAATTATAGGGACATCATTACAGGTATATCCTGCCGCAGGGTTGGTAAATTACGCAAAACCTAAAATTCCCATTTATTTGATTGACCCACAAAAAATTTCAAACGCACCGGAAAACATTTCTATAATTCAGAAAGGTGCATCTGAAGGAATGAAAATACTTGAGGAAATATTATTGACGCAGTAACAAATAGTAAGTAACGAATCTAAGAGATACATCCTTATCGTTTTAGCAACATTCATTTGGATGAAGAATGACGAATATAAAATTCTGTTATCCAATGATTTTTATAATTTTCAACAATATTCTCAGCTACAACACAAAAAACATCCGAAAATAGTTTGCCAATCGAAAATGATTGTCTATTTTTGCAGTCCGAAAGAAAAAACAGAAACATATACATTAAATAATTAGTAATTATGATCGTAGTTCCAGTAAAAGAAGGCGAAAACATCGAAAGAGCATTAAAAAAATTCAAACGTAAATTTGAAAAAACAGGCGTTGTAAAAGAATTACGTCGTCGTCAATGCTTTGACAAACCTTCTATCGTAAAACGCGACGAAATGATGCACGCGGTTTACATTGAGAAGAAAAATCTTCGCGAAGAATAGTAAAAACACGAGGGAAAACTTGTATTCCCAACTTTTTTAGCCTATCTTCGTTGCAGAATTGAACATACGATTATGGTGAACGAATTTCTGCGATATTTACAGTATGAAAAGAATTATTCTTTTCATACTGTTTTGTCATATCGTACCGACTTATATCAATTTTGCGATTTTCTTGCCATCAAACCACAGGAAATCAATCCTATCGACATTCGTTCGCAGCAAATTCAGCAGTGGACATTATCATTAATGTCGGCTAAGATTTCAGCGCGTAGTCTCTCACGCAAAATATCAACACTCAAGTCTTTTTGGAAATTTTTACTCGTTCGCGGACTTGCAAAACAAGACCCAACATTAAAAATAATTCTTCCAAAAACAAAAAAGCCTATTCCAGCGTTTTTTAAAGAAAACGAAATGGGTACTGTATTAGACAACAAATTCATCCCCGACGATTTCAAGTCTACCAGAGACCAACTTATTATATCCATTTTTTACCAAACCGGAATACGACTTGCAGAACTCATTTCGATAGAAGACAAAGATGTAGATTTAATAAACGAAAATTTGCGAGTGATTGGAAAAAGAAACAAACAACGCATTATCCCTATCAGCCACGCGCTATGCCGTGAGATATCAGAGTACATAGAATTACGAAACAGCAAAATCGAAATTCTCGCCGCAAATTTGTTTTTAAGAGATAATGGACAAAAGCTTTACCCTAAGTTGATCTACAACATGGTTCACACTACAATGTCAGGAGTAAGCAGTTTACACAAAAGAAGCCCACACGTGCTTCGGCACACATTCGCCACAAGTATACTTAATGGAGGAGCAGACATAAACGCAGTAAAAGATTTACTGGGACATAGCAGTCTTGCAGCTACACAGGTATATACACACACGAGTTTTGAGGAATTAAACAATATATATAAACATGCTCATCCGAGAGCAAAATAAAAAAGGAGGAAATTATGAAACTAAGAATTCAATCAATTAATTTTGATGCAACAGCTGGATTAGAATCTTACATTAATAAGAAAACATTAAAGCTAGAAAAGTTTTTTGACGAAATATTGAACATAGAAGTGTATTTAAAGGTCGTAAAACCCGAAACAGCATCAAACAAAGAAGCCGAAATTAAGATTTCAATCCCAAATGTCGATTTCTTCGCCTCAAAAACCTGCGATTCTTTCGAAGAAGCAGTTGACCTAACTATCGAAGCCTTAGAGAAACAGATACGCAAATACAAAGAAAAAGCAACGAATAAATAATTTTTTTCTACAAATGTTTTGTAGTCCAAAAAAATATCGTACATTTGCAAGCCGTTTGAATAGCAGTATTTAAACGGCTTTTTAATCGCTAAAACCTTTATGGAATAGCACTTTGCCTCTTTAGCTCAGTTGGCCAGAGCACGTGATTTGTAATCTCGGGGTCGTTGGTTCGAATCCGACAAGAGGCTCAGCGATCTTTATTTTTTAGTAATAAAATGGAAAATGGGCAGTTACCAAAGTGGCCAACTGGGGCTGACTGTAACTCAGCTGTCTTTCGACTTCGGAGGTTCGAATCCTTCACTGCCCACAAAATCAATTCATAATTTCTAATTCATAATACACAATTCATTATGAGCTAAATAATATGAATCAATTTGCGAAAGTAGCTCAGTTGATAGAGCATTAGCCTTCCAAGCTGAGGGTCGCGGGTTTGAGTCCCGTCTTTCGCTCCATTTTTGCTGTTGTAGCTCAGTGGTAGAGCACTTCCTTGGTAAGGAAGAGGTCGCGAGTTCAATTCTCATCAACAGCTCAACTTTGTAGCTTTTATAAAACATATAAATTAATAATTAAATAATCTTTGAGTTATGGCAAAAGAAAAATTTGACAGGTCAAAACCCCACGTAAACGTAGGTACTATTGGACACGTTGACCACGGTAAAACTACCTTGACCGCTGCAATTACTATGGTACTTGCAAAAAGAGGATTTTGTGAAACGCGTTCATTCGATTCTATCGATAATGCTCCAGAAGAAAAAGAACGCGGTATTACTATCAATACTGCTCACGTCGAATACCAAACAGCTTTACGTCACTATGCGCACGTTGACTGCCCAGGTCACGCGGATTACGTGAAGAACATGGTAACGGGTGCTGCTCAAATGGACGGTGCTATCATTGTAGTTGCTGCAACTGATGGTCCTATGCCACAAACACGCGAACATATCCTTTTGGCTCGCCAAGTAAACGTGCCTCGTTTGGTTATCTTTATGAACAAATGTGATATGGTTGACGATCCTGAAATGTTGGAATTAGTAGAAATGGAAATGCGTGAATTGCTTTCATTCTATGATTTCGATGGTGACAACACTCCAGTTATCCAAGGCTCTGCACTTGGTGGATTGAATGGTGTTCCAGAATGGGAAGATAAAATCATGGAATTGATGGATGCCGTTGATACATGGATCGAATTACCTGTTCGTGATGTTGATAAACCTTTCTTGATGCCTGTTGAGGATGTATTCTCGATCACTGGTCGTGGTACTGTAGCAACTGGACGTATCGAAACTGGTAAAATCAAAACAGGTGAAGAAGTTCAAATCATAGGTCTAGGTCAAGGTGCATTGAAATCTGTTGTAACTGGTGTTGAAATGTTCCGTAAGATTCTTGATGATGGTCAAGCTGGTGATAACGTAGGTTTATTGCTTCGTGGTATCGACAAAGAAAGTATCAAACGTGGTATGGTTATTACCCACCCGGGAAAAGTAACTCCTCATACTTCATTCAAAGCTGCTGCTTATATCTTGAAAAAAGAAGAAGGCGGTCGTCATACTCCATTCCACAACCGTTACCGTCCACAATTCTATATCCGTACATTGGACGTTACAGGTGAAATCACTCTTCCAGAAGGAACTGAGATGGTAATGCCAGGTGACAACTTAGAATTAACTGTAACATTGATTTACCCAGTAGCTTGTAGCGTAGGTTTACGTTTTGCAATCCGTGAAGGTGGTCGTACAGTAGGTTCAGGACAAATCACAGAACTTCTTGACTAATACTAATCTTTCCCAACCTCCCATGAGGTGAGTAGTAAGATTGAAAAAGTAATTTAAGAAGTTTTTCAAAACAAAAAGTCGTTTTTCGGAAACGGGAAACGACTTAACATACGGGCGTAGCTCAGTTGGTAGAGCACTGGTCTCCAAAACCAGGTGTCGGGAGTTCGAGTCTCTCTGCCCGTGCAAATTCTATTTACATATGAAGATAATTAGCTATATCAAAGAGTCTTATTCGGAACTTGTTCAAAAGGTTTCTTGGCCTACACGTCAAGAACTGACTAACAGTGCAGTGGTGGTATTAATTGCTTCCATCATTATTGCATTGATAGTGTGGCTTATGGATACCGGTTTCGAAGCTATCATGAAATTCGTTTACGGATTACTGTCTTAATTTAATCAATGGAGGTCAATAAAGTGTCTGAGACAACAAATTTTAAATGGTACGTAATGCGTGCTATTAGTGGAAAAGAGAGCAAGGTAAAAGAGTATATTGATGCAGAAATCAAAAATTCGGATCTTGGTCAGTATGTTGCTCAGGTATTGATTCCTACTGAGAAGGTTTATCAGATTCGTAATGGCAAGAAAATTACAAAAGAACGTAGTTGCATGCCTGGTTATGTATTGATAGAAGCTTATCTGATTGGTGAAATTCCTCACCGCTTACGCAACACCCCAAACGTTATTGGATTCTTAGGTGAAAAAAACAATGTACCTACAGCGATTCGTCCTTCGGAAGTGAATCGTATTTTGGGCAAAGTTGATGAGCTACAAGAAACTGAAGAAGAAATGCTAACGCCTTTCTACGTCGGAGAAACCGTAAAAGTGATCTTTGGTCCTTTTACCGGCTTTAGTGGAATCATTGAGGAAGTAAACACAGAGAAGAAAAAACTCAAAGTTATGGTTATGATTTTCGGACGGAAATCCCCGCTCGAATTGTCTTTCACACAAGTAGAAAAGGAGTAGTTGATTGCTGTTACAAATCGACGACACCAGTTTAACAACAAAAATTAAATTATTATGGCTAAAGAGATTGCTGGACTTATTAAATTACAGATTAAAGGAGGGGCTGCAAACCCGTCTCCCCCAGTAGGTCCTGCGTTAGGTTCTAAAGGGATCAATATTATGGAGTTTTGCAAACAATTTAATGCCAGAACCCAAGACAAACCGGGAAAAGTTCTACCGGCAGTCATCACCTATTATACTGATAAATCTTTCGACTTCGTTGTAAAGACTCCTCCAGTTGCTATTCAATTGTTAGAAATAACAAAATTGAAAAGTGGATCGGCGGAGCCTAACCGTAAGAAAGTAGCTGAAATTACTTGGGAACAAGTAGAAGCTATTGCTTCGGACAAAATGGTTGACTTGAATTGTTTTGAATTAGATGCAGCTATGAAAATGGTTGCTGGTACAGCTAGAAGTATGGGTATTACCGTAAAAGGTACTTTTCCTAATAAAAATAATTAATAAACTTCAATTAAAATGAGTAAACTGACAAAAAATCAAAGGTTAGCTTTAGAAAAAATTGAAGCAGGAAAAACCTATTCTCTAAAGGAAGCGGCTGGATTGGTAAAAGAAATTACCAACTCAAAATTCGATGCTTCTGTTGATATAGATGTACGCTTAGGTGTTGACCCACGTAAAGCCAATCAAATGGTACGCGGCGTTGTGTCGTTGCCAAATGGAACTGGAAAAGAAGTAAAGGTTCTTGCATTATGTACTCCTGACCAAGAAGCAGCTGCTAAAGAAGCAGGTGCAGATTTCGTAGGTCTAGATGAATATATCGAAAAAATCAAAGGTGGATGGACTGATGTGGATGTAATCATCACTATGCCTGCTATCATGGGTAAATTAGGTGCTCTAGGACGTGTTTTAGGCCCACGTGGTTTAATGCCAAATCCAAAAAGTGGTACTGTTACCAACGAAGTAGCTAAAGCAGTTAAAGAAGTAAAACAAGGAAAAATCGACTTTAAAGTTGATAAATACGGTATCGTACACACTTCAGTAGGAAAAGTTTCTTTTACAGCTGATCAAATTGTAGAAAATACCAGAGAATTCGTTTCTACTTTGATGAAACTGAAACCCACTTCCGCAAAAGGTACTTATGTAAAGAGCATTTATCTTTCAAGCACAATGAGTATGGGTATTAAGATTGAACCCAAATCAATTGAAGAATAAAATTAAAAGTTTATGAAAAAGGAAGATAAAAGCGCTATTATAAAACAACTTGAGTCAACTCTTGGCGAGTATGCTCACTTCTACTTAACAGATATAGGTGGATTAGACGCCGCTAAAACTACTGATTTAAGAAGAATTTGCTACAAACAAGATATAAAACTTGTGGTTGTAAAAAATACATTGCTTCAAAAAGCGTTGGAAAATTCATCTGTTGATTATAGCGAACTTTACAGTTCACTAACAGGCGAAACTTCATTAATGCTTTCAAACGTAGGTAATGCTCCTGCAAAAATCATTCGTGACTTTGCAAAAGCTACCAAAGCTAAAAAAGCTATTCTTAAAGCAGCGTATGTAGAAGAGAGTTTCTATATTGGTGAGAACCAACTTGAAGCACTTATCAACGTAAGAACTAAAAACGAACTTATCGGAGAAGTTATTGGATTATTACAATCGCCTGCTAAGAACGTTATATCAGCACTCCAATCAGGAGGAGCAACTATCCACGGCGTGTTAAAAACATTGTCGGAAAGATAATTTCATAGTAAATAAAAAAAACAAAATCATAAAAAATAAGTAAAATGGCAGATTTGAAAGCTTTTGCAGAACAATTGGTTAACTTAACAGTTAAAGAAGTAAATGAGTTAGCTCAAATTTTGAAAGATGAATATGGTATCGAACCAGCTGCTGCAGCTGTTGCTGTTGCTGCAGGTCCTGCAGCTGCTGCTGAAGTAGTAGAAGAAAAAACATCATTCGACGTAGTATTGAAATCAGCTGGTGCAACAAAATTGGCTATCGTTAAATTAGTAAAAGAATTAACTGGTCTTGGCTTAAAAGAAGCAAAAGATTTAGTTGATGCTGCTCCTTCAGTAATAAAAGAAGGTACATCTAAAGACGAAGCTGAAGCCTTGAAAAAAGCTCTTGAAGAAGGCGGCGCTGAAGTTGAACTTAAATAATTAAACCTGAATATCAGGCCTTTGGTTTAGATTCCCTCTTAATGAGGGATTCTAAACCTTTTTCTGTCTATAAAATAATTGAGTTCACCGCACCCAAATAACCTCTTTGAAAATGTCGTCATTAACCAAAGCTCAAAGAATAAATTTTGCTTCTATTAAGAATCAGTTAGAATATCCTGACTTTTTGGAAGTTCAATTAAAATCCTTTCATGACTTTTTTCAAATGGACACTGCTCCTGAAAAAAGAAAATCGGAAGGTTTGTACAAAGTTTTTTCTGAAAACTTTCCAATCACAGACACCCGAAATAATTTCATCCTCGAATTCTTAGATTACTACGTAGACCCTCCACGTTATTCGATTGATGAGTGTATCGAACGCGGCCTAACCTACAGCGTGCCGCTTAAAGCCAAATTAAAATTGTATTGTACCGATCCAGATCACGAAGATTTTGATACGGTAATTCAAGATGTTTATTTGGGACCTATCCCATATATGACGTTGAAAGGTACTTTTGTTATCAATGGTGCAGAACGTGTTATTGTATCTCAACTTCACCGTTCACCTGGTGTTTTCTTCGGTCAAAGCACCCACGCTAACGGTACAAAATTATATTCGGCTCGTATTATCCCTTTCCGTGGATCATGGATAGAATTTGCTACCGACATCAACAATGTGATGTACGCATACATCGACCGTAAGAAAAAACTTCCTGTTACTACATTGCTTCGTGCCATTGGTTTCGAAAGTGATAAAGACATCTTGGAAATTTTCAATTTGGCCGAAGAAATTAAAGTAAGCAAAACTAGTCTGAAAAAAGCTCTTGGTCAAAAATTAGCTGCACGTGTTTTGAAAACATGGGTGGAGGATTTTGTGGATGAAGACACCGGCGAGGTTGTTACGATTGAGCGTAACGAAGTTATTATTGACCGTGAAACAATTTTGGAAGCCAGCCATATCGATGAAATAATCGAAGCAGGTACTCCAACCATTTTACTTCATAAAACTGATGCTAATCAAAACGATTATGCCATCATTTATAATACTCTTCAAAAAGACCCTAGTAACTCTGAGAAAGAGGCTGTGTTGTATATCTATCGCCAGTTACGAAATGCCGTACCTGCTGATGATTCTACAGCACGCGAAGTTATCAATAACTTGTTCTTCTCTGAGAAACGTTACGACTTGGGTAATGTTGGACGTTTCCGTATTAATCGGAAATTGAATTTGACCACCAGCATGGATACAAAAGTGCTGACAAAAGAAGATATTATTGAAATCATCAAATATCTTATTGAGTTGATTAACTCAAAAGCTGATGTTGATGATATTGACCACTTAAGTAACCGTCGCGTACGTACTGTAGGCGAACAATTATATAATCAGTTCGGCGTTGGACTTTCTCGTATGGCTCGTACCATTCGTGAACGTATGAACGTTCGTGATAACGAGGTCTTCACTCCTATCGATTTGATCAATGCAAAAAGTGTTTCATCTGTTATCAATTCATTTTTTGGTACCAATGCGCTTTCGCAATTTATGGACCAACAAAATCCATTGGCCGAGATTACTCACAAACGTCGTATGTCAGCCTTAGGACCTGGTGGTCTTTCGCGTGAACGTGCAGGTTTTGAGGTTCGTGACGTTCACTACACTCACTATGGCCGTTTGTGTCCTATTGAAACTCCTGAAGGTCCAAACATTGGTTTGATCTCTTCATTGTGTATTTATGCAAAAATCAACGAACTTGGATTTATTGAAACTCCTTATCGTAAAGTAACAGATTCAGTTGTTGATATTTCAGATGCTGGCATTGAGTATTATACTGCGGAAGAAGAAGAAAACTTGATTGTTGCTCAAGGAAACGCTCCATTGGACGAAAAAGGCAACTTTATTCGTTCAAAAGTAAAATCACGTAAAGGTGCAGATTTCCCTGTGATTTCACCGGATGAAGTAAACTTAATGGATGTTTCACCATCACAAATTGCTTCTATTGCAGCAGCATTGATTCCTTTCTTGGAACATGATGATGCTAACCGTGCGTTGATGGGATCAAACATGATGCGTCAGGCTGTACCTTTGTTACGTTGTGAAGCTCCAATTGTTGGAACAGGCATCGAAGGACAATTGATTCAAGATTCACGTACACAAGTAATGGCCGAAGGCGTTGGTGTAATTGAATATGTTGATGCAACTTGTATTAAAATACTTTATGACCGTACCGAAGAAGAAGAATTTGTAAGCTTCGACAGCGCAGTTAAAGAATATAAATTACCAAAATTCCAAAAAACCAACCAAAATACTACCATCGACTTACGCCCTATCGTGAGCAAAGGTGACAAAGTAGTAAACGGTCAAATTCTTACTGAAGGTTATGCAACCCAAAACGGTGAATTAGCAATTGGCAAAAACTTGAAAGTTGCTTTCATGCCTTGGAAAGGTTATAACTTTGAGGATGCTATCGTAATCAACGAACGTGTTGTACGCGAAGATGTGTTTACTTCAATTCACGTAGTTGAACAACTATTGGATGTTCGCGAAACCAAACGTGGTATCGAAGAATTTACTTCGGATATACCAAACGTAAGTGAAGAAGCTACAAAGGATTTGGATGAAAACGGTATTATTCGTATCGGTGCTCGTATTGAGCCCGGTGATATTATCATTGGTAAAATTACTCCAAAAGGAGAATCGGATCCTTCACCGGAAGAAAAATTACTTCGCGCTATTTTTGGTGACAAAGCGGGCGATGTAAAAGATGCTTCTTTGAAAGCTACTCCATCGTTATCGGGTGTGGTTATTGGAAAACGATTATTCTCAAAGGCTCAAAAGAACCGTAAATCAAAACTTGCAGACAAAGCCGTTCTTCCAAAATTGGATGAAGAGTTTGAAAACCAAGCAGCTATTTTGCGCAACACTTTAGTTGACAAATTAATTGCAATGATTGGCGATAGAACTTCAGCAGGAGTAAAAGATTTCTTAGGAACTGATATAATTTCACGCAATAGCAAATTTACAGCAGAGCGCCTTCGCGAGATTGACTATTCTGCAGTACAATTGAGCAAATGGACTACTGATTCACATAGAAATGAATTAGTCAAGAAACTAATCATGAATTATTTGAGAAAACACAAGGAATTGGATGCTCAAATAAAACGTCAAAAATTCAACATTACTATCGGGGATGAACTTCCAAATGGTATCGTACAAATAGCTAAAGTTTATATCGCTAAGAAACGTAAAATTCGTGTTGGTGATAAAATGGCAGGTCGTCACGGTAACAAAGGTATTGTATCTCGTATTGTTCGTCAAGAAGATATGCCGTTCCTTGAAGATGGAACTCCAGTAGATATTGTATTGAATCCACTTGGTGTACCTTCGCGTATGAACCTTGGACAAATTTTCGAAACCGTATTAGGTTGGGCTGGAAAAGAATTAGGAGTGCGTTTTGCAACACCTATTTTCGATGGTGCAAGTCTGGACGATTTAACTATTTGGACAGATAAAGCCGGGGTGCCTGCATATGGTAAGACTTATTTATACGATGGTGGAACAGGTGAACGTTTCGACCAAACAGCAACAGTAGGTGTTATCTACATGCTGAAACTGGGTCACATGGTTGAAGACAAAATGCATGCGCGTTCTATCGGACCATACTCGCTTATTACTCAACAACCTCTTGGTGGTAAAGCACAATTTGGTGGTCAACGTTTCGGAGAAATGGAGGTTTGGGCACTCGAAGCATTCGGTGCTGCACATATCTTACAAGAAATTTTGACTGTTAAATCGGATGACGTTATGGGTCGCGCTCGTACTTACGAAGCGATTGTAAAAGGTGATCCAATGCCAACACCAGGAATTCCGGAATCGCTCAACGTATTGTTGCACGAACTTCGTGGATTAGGTTTGAGCATCAGTTTGGAATAGAAAATAAATATGGTTAGTTTATATCCGCCCTCAAAACCGGATATAAACTATCTCGTATAAAATCTGTTCAAATTGAATTCCAAAAATAGTAAATCTTATAACTCTTTATAAAACAGAGATATGGCTTTTAAAAATGATAATAAGGTAAAGAATAGTTTTAATAAAATTTCGATTGGTCTTGCATCACCCGAAGAGATATTAAAATTATCGAGTGGCGAGGTTCTCAAACCAGAAACCATTAATTATCGAACCTACAAACCTGAACGTGATGGTTTGTTCTGCGAGCGCATTTTTGGTCCTACCAAGGATTTTGAATGTCATTGCGGAAAATACAAACGTATTCGTTATAAAGGCATTGTCTGCGACCGTTGTGGAGTAGAAGTGACTGAGAAAAAAGTTCGTCGTGAGCGAATGGGACACATTCAATTGGTAGTTCCCGTGGCTCATATTTGGTATTTCCGTTCATTGCCAAACAAAATTGGTTACTTGTTGGGAATGCCTACAAAAAAATTAGATTCAATTATCTACTACGAAAAATATGTCATCATTCAAGGAGGTATTCTTGAAAACGGAGAAAATATCGCGCAAGGCGAGTTATTAACCGAAGATGAATATTTGGATATTTTAGAGGCTTTACCACGTGAAAATCAATTGTTGGAAGACACTGATCCTAATAAGTTCATCGCTAAAATGGGGGCTGATGCTATCCATGATATGTTGAGCCGTTTGGATTTGGATGTTCTATCGTACGATTTACGTCACAAAGCTAACACAGATACATCGCAACAACGTAAAACTGAAGCTTTGAAACGTCTGCAAATTGTAGAATCGTTCCGTGCTTCAAAATTGCGTAACAAACCGGAATGGATGATTGTAAAAATCGTTCCGGTTATTCCACCGGAATTGCGTCCATTGGTGCCACTTGATGGTGGTCGTTTTGCGACTTCGGATTTGAACGACTTATATCGTCGTGTGATTATCCGGAACAACCGTTTGAAACGATTAATTGAAATCAAAGCTCCTGAAGTGATCCTTCGTAACGAGAAACGTATGCTTCAAGAAGCTGTCGATTCATTGTTCGATAACTCACGTAAATCAAGCGCTGTAAAAACCGATGCAAACCGTCCATTGAAGTCACTTTCCGACTCGTTGAAAGGTAAACAAGGTCGTTTCCGTCAAAACTTACTTGGTAAACGTGTGGATTACTCGGCACGTTCGGTAATTGTTGTCGGACCTGAATTAAAGATGCACGAATGCGGTATCCCAAAAGATATGGCTGCAGAATTATTCAAACCGTTTGTTATTCGCAAGCTTATTGAACGTGGAATTGTAAAAACGGTAAAATCAGCAAAAAAAATCGTTGATCGCAAAGACCCGGTGATATGGGACATTTTAGAGTACGTGATGAAAGGACATCCCGTATTACTAAACCGTGCTCCAACTCTTCACCGTTTGGGTATTCAGGCTTTCCAACCAAAAATGATTGAAGGAAAAGCTATTCAACTTCACCCACTTTCATGTACGGCTTTCAATGCCGACTTTGATGGTGACCAGATGGCAGTTCACTTACCTCTTGGTAATGAGGCTATCTTGGAAGCACAAATGTTGATGTTGGCTTCTCATAATATTTTGAACCCTGCCAATGGTGCTCCTATTACTGTACCGTCGCAAGACATGGTTCTTGGGTTGTATTATATTACAAAACCACGTACCGGTGCATTAGGTGAGGGTTTAATTTTCTACTCTCCGGAAGAAGCTGAAATTGCTTACAACGAAAGAAAAGTTGCTTTACACTCATGGATTAAGGTAAAAACCAAAGACTTGAATGCAGAAGGCGAATTAGTTGACATGATTATTGAAACAACAGTTGGACGTATTCTATTTAATAAATGTGTTCCTACTAAAGTTGGATATATCAACGAATTACTATCTAAAAAATCATTGCGTGACATTATTGGTAACGTAATTGAAATTTGTGGAGTAGCTCGTACAGCTCAATTCCTTGATGATATTAAAGACTTAGGATACTTTATGGCTTTCAAAGGTGGACTTTCGTTCAACTTGAATGACGTAATTATCCCACCAGAAAAGGAAATCCTGGTAAAAGAAGGTAATGCTGAAGTGGAAGAAATCTTGAATAACTATAACATGGGATTCATTACTTTCAACGAACGTTACAATCAGATTATTGATACATGGACTCACGTGAACTCGAAATTGTCAAACATCTTGATGAAACAACTTTCGACAGATAACCAAGGATTTAACTCGGTATATATGATGCTAGACTCTGGTGCTCGTGGATCTAAAGAACAAATTCGTCAGCTTTCGGGTATGCGTGGTTTGATGGCAAAACCTCAAAAATCGGGTGCAGAAGGTGGACAAATTATTGAAAACCCTATTCTTTCGAACTTTAAAGAAGGACTTTCGGTATTGGAATACTTTATTTCTACCCACGGTGCTCGTAAAGGTTTGGCGGATACGGCTTTGAAAACAGCGGATGCAGGATACTTAACACGTCGTTTGGTGGATGTATCGCAAGATGTAATTATCAACGAAGATGACTGTGGAACATTACGTGGACTTATTGCCACTGAAATGAAAAACAACGAAGAAGTGATTTCATCACTTTACGAGCGTATCCTTGGTCGTGTATCTGTTCATGATATTCAAAACCCACTTACCGGAGAACTAATCGTATCTTCGGGAGAACAAATAACTGAAGCATTAGCCAAAAAGATTCAGGATTCACCTATCGAACGTGTTGAAATTCGCTCGGTATTGACTTGCGAATCGAAAAAAGGTGTTTGTGCAAAATGTTACGGTCGTAACCTTGCAACCAATAAAATGGTTCATATCGGTGAAGCAGTAGGTGTTATTGCAGCTCAATCAATTGGTGAGCCTGGTACACAGCTTACACTTCGTACGTTCCACGTTGGGGGTATTGCTTCGAACGTTGCAGCAGAATCAAAAATTGTATTGAAATATGATGGTCGTCTTGAATTTGATGAGCTTCGTACGGTAGATGCAGTTGGTGATGACAAGGCCATTTATCAGGTAGTAGTAAGTCGTCTGGCTGAAATGCGTGTAATTGACCCTAACACTGACATTGCACTTACCACTCAAAATATCCCTTACGGTTCTAAACTTTATGTTAAAGATGGTGACGTTGCAACAAAAGGCCAAATGGTCTGCGAGTGGGATCCATTTAACGCGGTAATTATTTCTGAAACTGAAGGTAAAATTGAGTTTGAAGATGTAATTGAAAATGTTACCTTCAAGGCTGAAACCGATGAGGCAACAGGTCTGCGTGAAAAGATTATTATCGAAACTAAAGATCGTAACAAAGTTCCAAGTGCACACATTGTATCCAAAGATGGTTCTATATTACGTACCTATAGTTTACCGGTGGGTGCCCACTTGGTATTGGATAATGGCGATAAAATCAAAATGGGTCAAATGTTGGTAAAAATACCTCGTGCCGTTGGTAAAGCAGGTGATATTACCGGTGGTCTTCCACGTGTAACTGAGTTATTCGAAGCTCGTAACCCTTCTAACCCGGCTGTAGTAGCCGAAATTGATGGTGAAGTAACCTTCGGAAAAATCAAACGTGGTAACCGCGAGTTGACTGTAACTTCGAAAACCGGTGAGATTAAGAAATACATGATTCCATTATCAAGACAAATTCTTGTTCAGGAAAATGACTTTGTACGTGCAGGTATTCCACTTTCGGAAGGTGCAACTACTCCTTCGGATATCTTATTAATCAAAGGACCTACAGCGGTTCAGGATTATATTGTAAACGAAGTTCAGGATGTTTACCGTCTGCAAGGTGTAAAAATCAATGATAAGCACTTTGAGGTAATTGTACGTCAAATGATGCGTAAAGTTGAGATTTTGGAACAAGGTGATACTCGTTTCTTAGAAAAACAAATTATCGGCAAAAACGATTTCATGGAAGAAAATGATCGTATTTGGGGTAAAAAAGTAATTCTGGATGCAGGTGATTCAACAACCTTGAAACCAGGTCAAATCATTACGCCACGTAAGTTGCGTGATGAGAACAGTATGTTGAAACGTCGTGATATGAAATTGGTAGAAACGCGCGATGCAATTGCTGCTACTTCAAATCAGATTCTGCAAGGTATTACCCGTGCTGCACTTCAAACCAACAGCTTTATGTCGGCTGCTTCGTTCCAGGAAACTACAAAAGTATTGAACGATGCTGCTATCAATGGTAAAGTTGACAGACTTGAAGGATTGAAAGAAAATGTTATTTGTGGACACTTGATTCCTGCCGGAACAGGTCAACGTGAATTCGATAAAATCGTAGTTTTTTCACGCGATGAATATGAGAAAAAAGTTGACGCCCGCAAAAGTGTTATAGAAGTTGGCGCTAATGAATCTGAAGATTAATTAATCGCTTGACTCAAAGTTAATCACAACGAGCTTGTTTTCTTTTTGAAGACAAGCTCGTTGCTTTTGTATATCTAGCTCTTGTTTTGCTCAAAAAAACATAGTATCTTAGTACGATTTTTATAAAAACAAAGTAATAAACTCAAACTTATATTGACAATGGAAAATAATTATTGCATTATTATGGCAGGTGGCGTTGGTAGCCGCTTTTGGCCGTTTAGTAGAAACGATCGCCCAAAACAATTTCTTGATTTTTTTGGAACCGGACGTTCTCTTTTGCAAATGACTTTTGATAGACTTCACCATCTGGTGCCTGCCGAAAATATTATAATTGTATCAAATGTCATATACAAAGATTTGATTCTGGAGCAACTACCGGAAATAAAAGCCGATCAGGTTTTACTGGAACCAAACAGACGAAACACAGCACCTTGTATTGCCTATGCCGTAAATAGAATCAAATCTATGACCGATAAAGCCAATATAATTGTAGCACCATCGGATCACCTGATTTTAAAGGAAAATGATTTTCTTGAAACAATTAAAGTCGGTCTTGATTTTGTTGAGAAGAATAATTGCTTATTGACTTTAGGGATTAAACCCAGCCGCCCTGAAACAGGATATGGTTATATCCAAATCAGCGAAGGAGAAACAAATCTTAGAAAAGTAAAAACATTTACCGAAAAACCAAATGCCGAGTTGGCTCAGGTATTTTTCGAAACCGGTGAGTTTTTCTGGAATTCAGGAATTTTCTTATGGAATTTGCAAACTATAGACAAAGCGTTTGATGAATTATTGCCTGAAGTGGCTACTAAATTTAAAGTGGGCACTGAATTTTTCAACACACCTAAAGAACAGGAATTCATTGATGAGATGTATCCTTCATGCCCTAATATTTCAATAGATTATGGCATTATGGAAAAAGCATCGGATGTTTATGTTCTTTGTTCAGACTTTGGTTGGACTGACCTGGGTACCTGGGGATCACTTTACGAAATGTCGCCAAAAGACGAGAATAAAAACGTGACGCTAAAATGCGAAACTGTATTTTATGATTGCGAAGACAATATCGTTGCTTTACCTTCAGGAAAACTAGCTGTCATTCAGGACTTAAAAGGCTATATTGTTGCTGAATCGGATAATGTTTTACTCATATGCAAACTTGAAGAAGAACAGCGAATTCGTCAGTTTGTGAACGACACAAACGTAAAATACGAGGGCAAATTTAATTAAATAGTTGATAATTGACAGTTGACAGTTGTTGCTAGATGTAGTTCTATCTCCAACTGTCAACTGTCAACTTTTAATTCATAACATGAGCGATATTATTCATCTTTTACCCGATTCGGTTGCAAATCAAATTGCTGCAGGTGAAGTGATTCAGCGCCCGGCATCGGTTATAAAAGAATTAGTTGAAAATTCGATTGATGCAGGTGCTACATTTATTCAGATATTGATAAAAGATGCTGGACGAACATTGATTCAGGTAGTTGACAATGGTAAAGGTATGAGTGAAACGGATGCTCGAATGGCATTTGAACGTCACGCTACGTCTAAAATTACCGATGCAACCGATTTATTTTCGCTCAAAACAATGGGATTTCGGGGTGAGGCATTGGCATCAATTGCCGCCGTGGCTCAAGTAGAATTGCGTACAAGAAGAACTGAAGATGAGTTAGGTGTATTAGTTGAAATAGCAGGAACACGGGTCTTTAAACAAGAAGTAGTACAGTGTGATACGGGTACAGCTTTTCAAGTAAAAAATTTATTTTTCAACGTACCGGCACGTCGACGCTTTTTGAAAAGCGACAATGTAGAGAAAAGTCATATTCTTACTGAATTTTATCGCATCGCGTTAGTCAATTCCAATGTAGCTTTTGCGTTATTTGATGGTGACGATGAAATGTTTCAACTTCCTACATCGAATAACAAAGTACGGATTGAAAATATTTTTGGCAAAAATGCAAAAAAACGCTGGCAACAGCAACTTCTAACGATTGAAACATCTACCAATCTTGTGAGTATCAATGGGTATGTTGGGAAACCTGAATTTGCCCAGAAATCGGCTATTCAGTATTTCTTTGTGAATGGCCGATACATGCGTCATCCTTATTTTCACAAAGCAGTTTTATTGGCTTACAATCAAATGATTCAAGCCAATGAAAGCCCTAATTATTTTATTTATCTGGAGGTGGATCCGCAAACCATCGATGTAAACATCCATCCTACCAAAACTGAAATAAAATTCGAAAACGAGCAAGCCATCTGGTCTATTCTTTCGGCGTCTATCAAAGAATCGTTGGGTAAGTTCAACATTATTCCATCCATTGACTTTGATCAGGAAGGCGCTTTAGAAATGCCCACAGCAATGTCGTTAGAAAATGTACGCCCTCCACAAACAAACTTCAATCCGAATTACAACCCATTTGGGACAAGTGCATACAAACGCCCAACTTTGGACTGGGAAGATTTATACGGCGACTTTGAGAAAAAAACCGAAACAATTGAATCGATGCCTACCTGGCAACCCGAATCAGAGGCTTCAGGTATCTCAATACTTGACCCGGTAGAAAAACAACAAACAATCGATACAAACGAGCAGCGAGCAGATAATTTTCAATTCAAAAATCGGTATATAATCACTAGTTTGAAATCTGGCATGTTGATAATCGATCAGCACAGAGCCCATGTACGAGTTCTTTTTGAACTGTATATCAATCAAATAAAGAACAGGAAAGCGTTATCGCAGCAGGTTCTTTTTCCCGAAGTACTGGAATTGAGTGCTGATGATGATTTGATTTTTGAACAAATGCTCCCCGATCTCCAATATGTAGGTTTTGACTTTGAACCGCTAAACAATCATTCATTCAATGTAAAGGGAGTTCCAGAGAAAGTTGGAACAGGAAGCGTTATTGACCTATTATTAGTAATGCTCGATAAAGCCAAAACAACTGCAGAAGATCTTACCACTACTATGCATGAATCAATTGCGCTATCATTAGCTGATTTAGCAGCATTGAAGAATGGTCAACGACTTTCAAATGAAGAAATGAGTGATCTGATTGACCGTCTTTTTGCCTGTGAGAACCACAACTTTACGCCTGACGGCAAAAAAATAATAAATATTTTTACACACGAAGAGATAGACAAAAGATTCTAGAAAACATGAATAATTCAATTTAGAATTGAATTCGCCTTTTTTTTTAGATTAAACAACTAACAAATGAAATCTCTTCTTATTTTCGACCTCGACGGCACATTGCTGGATACCATAGCAGATATGGCTGAGAGTACAAATTACGCTCTTACAAAATGTAATTTTCCAACATATGAAATCTCAGCTTATCGTTTTTTTATAGGTAATGGTATCAACAAACTTTTTGAACGTGTACTGCCGGAAGGTAAAAAAACTCAAGAGAACATTCTAGAAATTAGGAAACATTTTCTGACGCATTACGAAATTCACAATTCAGAGCTGACAGTACCTTATGCGGGCATCTCAGAACTGCTCATAAAATTGCAATTAGCCGGAATAATGATTGCTGTGGCTTCAAACAAATATCATAAAGCAACAGAAAAGCTTGTAAAACATTTCTTCCCTGAAATACAGTTTGTAGCTGTATATGGTCAACGCGAAGGAATTGCTGTTAAGCCTGACCCTAGAATCGTTAATGACATTCTGACCCTCGCAAAAACGAAGAAAACTGAAGAAGTACTTTATATTGGCGACTCAGGTGTAGATATGCAAACGGCTCAAAATGCAGGTGTCGATGCTTGTGGTGTGACCTGGGGATTTCGTCCACGTACTGAATTAATGGAGTTTTCTCCAAAATTTATCATTGATAATGCTGAAGAACTTTTGGGAATAATTGGGTTATGATTCTCTGCAAAATCCGAATATAAAAAAACCGCACAATATGTGCGGTTTTTTTATATCAATTCTCAACCAAAAAATTTATCGATTGATCTATTCTTCTTTGGCTTGAGGAGTAATTAGTTTGTACCCTTTTCCGTGTATGTTGATAATAGCCACATTCTCGTCAGCTTTTAACAGCTTGCGCAATTTAGTGATATACACATCCATACTCCGAGCATTGAAATAATTATCATCTACCCAAATTGTTTTTAAGGCAAAGTTGCGTTCTAAAATATTGTTAGCGTTGGCAGCCAATAAATTCAATAATTCAGACTCTTTTGTAGTTAATTTCTTAGAGTCGCCATCAAAAGTAAGCATTTGCTTTTGAGCATCAAAAATGAAATTACCTAGAGCATAGGTTACTACATCTTTTGCTTTTTTCCCTTTCACACGACGCATAATTGATTCAATACGATAAAGCAATTCTTCCATGCTGAATGGCTTAGATAAATAATCATCTGCACCCAATTTGAATCCTTGCAAAATATCTTCTTTCATCGATTTAGCTGTAAGAAAGATAATTGGCACTTCGGTATTTAAAGCACGTACATCTGCAGCAAGTGCAAAACCGTCTTTTTTAGGCATCATTACATCAAATACGCACAAGTCATATTTGTTTTTTGAGAAAGCTTTGTAACCAGCTTCACCATCAGGCTGCAAATCTGCATCATAACCTTTAGTAATTAAATACTCTCTGAGAAGCATGCCAAGATTTTCATCATCTTCGCATAATAAGATTTTTACTTTTTCGTCAATCATAATTAGTAATTTTTAAAAGTTGGTATTGATATTATAAATTTCGTTCCTATATTTAATTCGCTCTCCGCTTTTATGGAGCCTTTATGCTCTGTAACTATCTTCTTAACGTAAGCCAATCCTAATCCAAATCCTTTTACGTTGTGAAGATTCCCTGTAGATACCCGATAAAATTTTTCGAATATTCGTTTCAAATCTTCCTTATTTATTCCAATTCCATTATCCTCAATGCTTATAAATAAATTATCCTTTTCATTCCATGTTTCCAAAGTCAGGAGCAATGGCTTATCACTGTATTTTAGCGCATTATCCATTAAATTGAAAATCACATTCGTAAAGTGAACTTCGTCAATTAAGGCCAAATCGTTTGTTGCTTTAAGATTAGAAGTTATCTTTCCACCTTTGCTCGTTACTTTCAGAGAAAAATTGCCAATAATATCTCGGATAAGTAAATTAATTTGAATTTCGTTCAATTTCAGTGTTGATTTTTCTCGTTCAAACACTGCCATTTGCAACACTTTCTCCACCTGAAAGCTCAATCTTTTTGTTTCGTCCCGAATCACTTTCGAAATATGTTTCAATGTTTCTGGCGTTTTACCTACTCCTGGATCCTGCAACATTTGCGAAGCTAATGATATGGTCGAGATGGGCGTTTTAAACTCATGGGTCATATTATTCACAAAATCATTCTTCATCGTATTTAGTTGTTTTTGTCTGAAAATAATAATGATAGCAACAATAAATATAATGAGAATAAGCAAAATTAACGCCACAGACGGCAAAAGCAAATTCATGGAATTCAAAATAAAATTTTGCTTCGTTGGGAATACCACTTGTAAATAGGCCGGTGCATTAGACTCTTCTAATGGAAACAGCTTTTGAGTATAAACATTATTATTGATATTAAGCTCAGTCTGGTGTATATCCTTGTGACACTTATATATTATCTTGCCTTGATTGTCGACAATTGAGTAAAAGAACGGAAGTTCAACACCGTTATTCACCAACACTTTTTCTAAAATATCATTCAAATCATTGAAATTAACCCGCTCGTTAATTTCCTTATTGTCACTTTCTCGCATCCATCTGAATACAGCCTGATCGAGAATCGTTTTAGAACGTGAAAAGTTTTTTTGAAACTTATCTTGTAAATATCTTGAAGTTTCCTCGATGGTTGCCTGACCATGACGGGTTGACAAACGAATACTTGGACGATTAAGTTGCTCCGATGTCAATTTTGAATTTTCGGCCATACTGTCAATGTCCTTTTTCAATTTCAAGTTTTGAGCATCTACATTGATGTATTTATTATTTGCACCATGAATGTCACTACTTTCTAGCGTCTGACTTAAATAATCGAGTGCTTCATTCTCTTCAACCAAACTAACAGTCTGAAATAATGCCCGTTGAACATTATCATTGAACTGATTTTCTACCATCTCGGCATTTATCATTACATACCGCGCTTGCAAAGCAATAAGCCCTACAAAAGTCACAAGCATCGTAATGATAAGTATCCATATTGTCGTCTTTTTCATATTCGGCTACAAATTTACAAAATAATTAAACCTTCGTGCATAAAGTAACATTCTTTAACCTTGTTTGTTAATCGAAAACATTGTTACAAGTCGATTCAAGTTAATAATTTAGGTTTTGTTTGATAATTTCTCGATATAATTTTACATTTAGCTCAAATTTATGTGAATAATGTTAACTCCCTATTTCAAATGAATTATGATTTTAGCATTAGTATAAAACAAGAATACATATTCCAAAGTTTACATATCAACTGCTTTGTCGGATACAATCTCCACGGGATTTTCAGGACCAACCATCTCCTCTTCGTGAAATTCTTTCAACACAAACCTTTTATAATATGAAATGATCAGCGTGGTCATTGGAAGTGCAATAATCATACCTACCATACCCATCAATGAACCCCAGATGGAAAGCGAAAGCAATATTACGGCTGGATTAAGACCAGTTACACGTCCCATAATTTTAGGAGTCAACACCATATCTTCGAGTGCTTGAACCAAAGCGAAAACAACTGCAATTCCCAATAATACAGAGCCATAGCTTTGACCGGTCTCAACAGATTGAAGCAGACCCATTACGGCGCAAGGAATCAGCATCAAGACTTTGAGATATGGCACCATTGTGAGTAAGCCAATGAGTAAACCCAGAACAATAGCTAACGGTAGTTGAATAATGCTAAAGCCAATAACAAATAGAACTCCAACTATCAGAGCAATAAGAGCCTGACCTCTAAAATAGCTATTCATGCCCGATTCCAAATCGACAATAACTTCTGTTATCAACTTCCTATATTTAGGAGGAATAATATGAAACATACCTGCTGAAATTTTCTCGTAATCCAACAAAATAAAAATGAGATACAAGAAAACAACTACCACCACAGAAAGTCCCAGAATGAAATTTAGTGATCCATTCACAAAATCCCACAATTGAGGCGCCAGTTTTTTTAGCCCCTCCATAATATTTTGATCTTTCAATACCGATTGAAATTTTAGCTGCTCTAAATAGTGCTTTATTTCATATTGCCAAGCCGCAGGAATAAGCGTATTCACATCCAAATGTTGGGTATATGTAACTATCAACTGCGACAACTTCAGAATTTCGAGACTAACAATAGGGGCTAAAATTAAAATCAAACCAGTTAATGATCCAAAAAACAGTAATAGCGTTGCAAAAATTGACAACATACGATTTTTAAATTTCAATTTATATTGAAAAAAACCGACAAACGGCTGCAACAAATAAGCCAATAGCCATGCAACCAGAAACGGCAACAGCACTCCGCTAAGCTTATTTACTAATAAAAATACTAACACTACAACAAACAAGCCAATAAGCATACGAACTACCCGGTCGAGGGTAAAGGGTTTTGGATTTGTATTCATGACAATTCAGTTTTATTTTCGTTTCCCAAGACTAGTTGGATTTATCAATGTTGCACACCATTAAAACAATCACGGCAAATTGGCTCATATTCACTCATTTCGCCCAGCAGAACTCGTTTATCACTCTCAACCAAACGATGCGACACATAGGCCAATGCTCCACAACGAACGCAAATAGCATGAACTTTAAACACATCCTCGGCCACCGCACAAAGTGCAGGCATCGGACCAAATGGAATACCTTTAAAATCCATATCCAAGCCCGCGATAATAACGCGCACGCCCTGATTTGCCAATTGAGTACATACATCAACCAAACCATCGTCAAAAAATTGCGCCTCGTCAATCCCCACCACATCCACATCGCCCGACATGAGCAAGATACTACCCGACGACTCAACAGGCGTAGATCGAATTGCAGTACGGTCGTGAGATACCACCTCATCTTCCGAATAACGAGTATCAATCTTAGGTTTAAAAATCTCAACTTTTTGTTTTGCAAACTTCGCCCGCTTAAGTCTTCGTATCAATTCTTCGGTTTTTCCCGAAAACATTGATCCACATATTACTTCAATGCTTCCGCGCTTTTGTTGATTAGGGTGATTACGTTCTGAATAAATCATTGTATTTTATTGAAAATTAGCTATTCTTTTTTCTTTTCTCTTTGGAATATTGTAACTTTACACCGAAAACAAGATAATAAATGTCTGGCAATACATTATTCATGTTTACAAAGGTACAATTTTTGTAAATGAATGTGACATTCGAAATCTTTTATTACCAATAATATAAGATTTGAAATTAATCACAGTTTATTATAGGTTACTCAGCACTATTCCGAGGAGCAAAGTTAAAGAAATTATAAGGATTAAAATCGTTTTTACAAAAAAGATATGAACAGAAAATTATTAGTAACACTACTTCATAAATCAATTCAAGAACTCGAAATGATTACAGAAGGCTTTATGGAAATGGAGCACTATCCAAACGCAATAATCCAACTAGCTAAACGTAAAACCGATGACATTCAATCCTATATTGAAATACTATCAACTGTTATGCCCGAGTCATTGGATAGTTTAGGTGAAGACAAGACAACAGAGACTGCTCCTGTTAAGGAAGAAGCCATCTGTGAAAAGCAGGAAGAAGAACCAATTACTATAGAAGTGCCAAGCAAAATAACTGAGGTGCTAACAATCACAGAGCCCATTGAATCAGAAATCGCAGTTCAGGAAGTCATACTACCCGAAACCGTAGAAGAAGAAGAAGAAGAAGAAGTGGACGACGAAGAGAATACTGAAGAAATAACGAGCGAAATTAGCGAGATAGTAGAGTTGGAAGAGATTTCAACTACCGCAGAAATTGAATCGAACGAAGAGGAAGTTGTTGAAGAAAAATTTACGAGCAACGAAACAAGAACGATAGTTGAGGAGACAAGAAAATTGACTATAAGCGATAAAAATTCGGTAATTTCTGTAACCAGAAATGAGCTTCTATCGAAAACAGAGAACACCATCAGCTCGATATTAGCGAACAAGAAAATATCGGATGTCAAACAAGGAATCAATATTGGTGACCGCTTTCGTTTTCAGCGTGAGCTATTTCGTGGCAACGGTGAAGATATGAATAAAACCCTGACCTACATCAATCAACTTGACACATTAAATGAGGCATTATCATTCCTTCGTTCCAAATACGGCTGGGCAACCGACAATGAAACCGCCGAAGATTTTTATCAAATTGTAAGAAGACGATTTTTATAGCCGCAGAGACAACGCATGCGTTGCCTCAACAAAAAATAAATAAAAAAATGAGATTATACGTTGTACCTACACCGGTAGGAAATTTGGAGGATATGACCTTTCGCGCCATCAGAGTATTAAAATCGGTTGATCTGATTTTAGCTGAAGACACGCGAACAAGCGGTTTTCTATTAAAGCATTTCGACATCAAAACTCCCATGCACTCACATCATAAATTCAACGAACACAAAACGGTGGAAAATGTGGTTCAGCGCATCAAAAGTGGGCAAACAGTAGCACTGATTTCGGATGCAGGAACACCTGCTATCTCCGATCCCGGATTTTTAGTTGTTCGCCAATGCGTTGAGAATGGAATAGACGTAGAATGTCTGCCTGGCGCAACAGCCTTTGTACCTGCTTTAGTAGCATCGGGATTACCGAATGATCGTTTTTGTTTCGAGGGTTTTTTACCCCAGAAAAAAGGGCGTCAAACAAAGATCAACCTGTTGGCTCACGAAAGCCGTACCATGATTTTTTACGAATCTCCTTTTCGACTCGTAAAGACATTGACTCAGTTATCCGAAGTATTTGGCATTGAACGCAAAGCATCGGTTTCGCGCGAAATATCAAAGATTTACGAGGAGACAAAACGCGGGACATTACAGGAATTAACACAATATTATACAGAGCATATTCCGAAAGGAGAAATTGTAATTATTGTTGCAGGTTTTGAAGAATAAACATTACCTTTGCACCCGTAAACAACTAATAATTACTTATCGACAATTATTCTTTACAATCGCATTTAAGTAATTTAAAGTATTTAATGATGCGTTTTTTCAAAGCTATATTCAGATAAACAGACTTGTAACCTGCCTACCGCAGGCAGGCTCGTAACTATTTGCTTGTAACTACTTATTTCTATTTGCCAACAAACTTTTCAATATTTTTCTAATGAAACCTACTATTTTTTCGCTTGTCATTTTGCTCGTTTTAATGACATCATGCGGAAAACACTCATCCGACTATCAAGCCCTAAAAGCTCAAAACGACTCATTACAAAATGCGAAGTCGAAACTACAAAATGAAGTAGATGGATATTTCTCGGCCATGAATCAGATTGAGCAGAATATTGAAAAGATAAAAACCACACAAAATTCCATTTCAATCCAGCCTGTTGGTCAGGAACTGAACGATGACATGCGCACGAAAATAAACGAGGACATGTCGTATTTGAATGAAATGCTTCAAACAAACAAAGATGAATTAGCACGTTTGAAAGCAAAACTAAGAAGAAGCGGTTTTAAATCTACAGAACTTGAACAAACAATTTCGCGCTTATCAAAATCACTTGAAGAAGAATCTTCGAAAGTTGCCAATTTACAAATACAACTATCCCAAAAAGACTCATTAATCACACAACTGAGCACATCGGTTAATGACATGGGGAAAAATATAGAGGATTTGTCGACCAACGCGAAAGAGAAAGACTCGAAAATAAAAGAAAAAGAAACAAAGATAAAAGAGCAGGATGAAACTATCCACACAGCTTGGTATGTTTTCGGAACACGGAAAGAACTGAAAGAACAGAAAATCGTTACAACCGACGGACTATTTAGCCCACAAAGAGTACTACAAAGCGACTTCAATAAAAATTATTTCGTACGAATCGATGCACGAAACACAAAGTCCATTCCACTGTATTCTACACGTGCCAAGATTCTCACATCGCATCCAAAGTCTTCATATACACTTGAAAAAGAGAACGGCAACTTTATACTACTAATTGTTGAACCCAACCAATTCTGGAGTGTCAGCAAATATCTGGTAATTGAAGTGGAATAAAAAAAAATAATGCATAATGTATAATTCACAATGCATAATTATTTGATCAAACAGTGCGTTTTCCCAGTCCGGAAAGCGCATTGTCGTTTAAACATAGTGTTGCTTCTCAATAAAACTCAGGTTCAATTTTTCGTTTACTCGTTTACAAGTTAACTCGTTTACTAATTATCATGTACAAACACATTTTTATCGATCTCGACGACACTCTTTGGGATTTTCATGCCAATGCGCAAGCAACGCTTGAAGATATTTATGAAAGCCACCAGCTCTACAAATACTTTGACAACTTTGAGCAATATTTCAATATCTACGCCAAGCGAAACCTCGAACTGTGGGAGCTTTACGGAAAAGGAGAAATCACGAAAGAGTTTCTAAACTTCGAACGTTTTAGCCATCCGCTGGTTCAGGTGGGAGCCGGTAATGTGGAAACGGCTGAACAGATTGGCCGCGAATTTTTGGAAATGCTACCCACAAAAACGGTACTTGTCCCCTACGCCAAAGAATTGCTGGATTATCTCCACCCTAAATATCCCCTCACCATTATTTCCAATGGATTTATAGAAGTTCAATACAAGAAACTACGAAGCTCCAACCTGGAGCACTACTTCACCCACATCGTCCTTTCCGAGGGCGCTAAGGCACTAAAGCCAGACAAACGCATCTACGAGTACGCCATGCAACTCAACAACGCCACCGCATCCGAATGCATTATGATTGGCGACAGCTACGAAGCTGATATCGTTGGTGCACGAAATGCAGGAATTGATCAGGTGTTTTACAATCCGCACAGGGATGAGAAGAAAAGAGAAGCGACATATAATATTGGGAGATTGAATGAGATAATGAAAATACTATAATAAAAAAAGGCATCTAAGTTAACTTAGATGCCTTTTAAAAATATAAAATCTGCTATTATTTATTAGCTGGATGAGGATTAGCGCTTGTACGCACGTCCCAATACATTTTAGAATAATAGTTATTCACAGCATCTTGTAGTTTCGCAACCGCACCTTTAAATCCATTTGGATTCAACGTACTTTCATTAGTAGGATACTTTACTCTTGCTGGCAAATCATTTTTAGTCTCAGATAAAACTGTAAAGTTATACTTTACAGCACCTTTGGCATAACTTACTTCACCTGGCTTCAAAAGAGTATTAGGATAACCAGTTCTCCGGTATTCTGACCATGCCTCTGTACCTTGCATAAACAAGTGAATATATTTTTGTGTTGCGACAGTTTCTGCATTCACAACTGAATTTACAGATGCGATATAGGTAGTTATTGTTGCATCAGCAAGTGGCGCTTTATTCAAGGCACTCCAATGCTCTAAAGAGGCTCTAATTCCTTTCTCGTACCATGTTTTATCAAAATTATTATATTCTGACAAAATGAAACACAATTCAGCATACGTCATCAAAGGAACAGAAAAGTCTTTATTCAAAGTAACAGGAGGCGCAGCAACCCAATTTGGAGAAGCACTTAATATCGGACCGTCCATTGTTGCACTAGTCAATCCGTAAGGCAATCCAACATACTTACCTGCTTTTGAAGTAGTATAAATTGCCAACCGAGGATCAACAACACCTTGCCATGGGTGAACTTTATTATTTAATGTATCTCTTTGACCTTTTAATAAGTCAGTAAAAGGCTTAGTAATGGAGAAATCATTGCGTGCATCCACAATAAAGCCTCTGTAAAAGTAGCATTCATTAGGAGCAGTGTTTATGTATTTAAACATGGCCTCATCAGCATTTGAAGTAAAAACTCCAGAAGTTAAAGCTTCTGCAATATAAGTTTTCCATTTAGTGTCTACTTTCGATAGTCTGATTGCAAGCCTACATTTCAAGCTATTTGCAAACAACTTCCATTTAGCTGCGTCACCATTATAGATAACATCTCCTGAATTAAACGCAGGCTCATCTTCTTTAATCAGCAAAATTGCCGCATCTAATTCCGATATTAGTGCAGGATACAACACATTTAAATCATCATACTTTGGATAATTCATACCATCTTTAAGCTTAAATGCTTCAGAGTAAGGAGCACTACCCCACGTATCAGCTATAATTTGCATCAACCAAACTTTTGATATTTTGGCTACTGCTATCTGGTTGTCATTATTACCATAACCCGCAGATACTCCTTTAGTTGCAGGATCAATATTCATTTTTTCAATATTATCATAGTTTCCGGCAACAGTATAAAAATAGTTGAAATAACTATTATTAACTGACTCACGAATTTGATAACGATCTTCTTCAGTATACTTATTCTGACACCAATACTGAGCATACGGTAAAGCTTGGCGTCCGCTAAACCAGTTATCATAAACATAATCCATCATCTTTTTCTGTGACCCCGTCAACAAAGCCGCTGTAGAAACAGTCGCCGCTTTATTAGGATCCACATTTAGTTCTGTCAAATCATGACAAGCAATAGTCGATATTCCAATCAGCACTATAGCTATAAATTTTATATAAGTTTTCATATTTTCTTATTTTTAGAATTGAATACCAAGATTAAATCCAAAAGTTGCAACTGAAGGAAGTGCTCCACCCTCAATACCTTGGACATTTCCTGAATTGGTAGTTGCTGATTCTGGGTCAAAATGTTTTGTATCAGGCCCCCACAATGCAAGATTTCTACCGTATGCAGAAACTTTCAGACTATTTATCACTGAACTTTTCAACGGGATAGTATAGCCAATAGTCACCTCTCTTAGTTTAATAAAATCACTACTGAAAACACTTTGAGCAGCAGGACCTGAATACATACTGCCTGCCCATGTTTCTGCGTCAACACGCGTAGTATTAGGAGTTCCATCTGCAAGCACACCTTTCACTAACACTCCACCACCATCAGCTGGATCACTACGTTTTTCTTTACCCAATTCATTTAGCCCTACTGTTTCTTCTAACATACCTGAGTACATACCCCACATATATGAAGTTGAAAAGTACTTGCCACCAGTTTGTCCATCAAACAGAATGCTCACATCAAAATTCTTATATCTAAATGAGTTAGAAATACCTCCAGTCAAAGTGGGATATACAGAACCTAGTGGCACATTACCACTTGTTGATTTATATAATCCGTCAGCACCTACAACTTTGTTACCATTAGCATCATAAACATAATCTGTTCCCATAATCACGCCGTACTTTTCTCCAACAAATGCACCCACCTCTACTTTGAATGGAGCACTGGCCATCTTATAGTACTTTACATCTTGATAAAGTTCTTTTACTACGTTCTTATTACTAGCACCCGTCAAGGTTATATTCCATTCGAAGTCCTTAGTTTTTACTGGGGTGCCTTTAAATAACACTTCTATTCCTTTATTCTCCATCACACCTGCATTTATAATTGTAGATGTAAATCCGGTAGAGCCTGAAATAGATAAAGGAATAATTTGATTTTTTGTTTTACTCTTATACAAAGTAACATCAAATCCAATTCTGTTTTTTAAGAAATTTGCCTCCAACCCTAATTCTGTTGAATATGTTTGCTCTGGTTTAAGACCTGCATTATTTTTAGATAAATTCAGCTGATAAGCAGGAGCTCCATTATAACCTGCATAGAACGTATAGGTATCTAAAACGCGATAAGGATCAGTATCATTTCCTACCTTAGCCCATCCTAAACGAACTTTAGCAAACGAAAGCCAATCTTGTTTAAGAAACTCTGATAAAATAAAACTACCCGTCACTGATGGATAAATGTATGAGTTATTTTCTTTTGGCAAAGTAGAAGACACATCGTTTCTAATAGTTGCATCCAAGAAAGCTAACGAGTTATACCCAAGTGAGGCACTTGCGAACAAACTATTAATCCCTTTCTCTCTTAAGAAATCAACCGATTTAGCCGCACTTCTTGAGTTATCCAAATTATAAAACTCTGGCAATACAAGTCCTGACACAGAATAACCTTCTAGTCGTGTATATCGTTGATACATAATATTTGCACCAACATTGGCACTTATTGAAAAATCATTTATCTTAGTATTATATTGTGCTAAAAACTCATGATTTAACTCCGACTGTTGTCTATGCGAATCACTATAATAAGATTCCTCTTGCGAATTCACCGCATTTCGCACATACTGTTTATCACTAAAAAAATCTAGACTAGCTTTATATTGAAAAGTTAGGTTGGATAAAATATTTACCTTAACACCTGCGTTTCCGTATAAACGATCACGGGTATCATTCTCATAATTCATATAACGAGACCAATAAGGATTATTGGAAAATTTAGGGGTAGGATCATCCCATGCCGTTCTATTCCAAGTAGCTTGTGTTCCATCTGGTAATTTATACAATGATTTGGCTTCAACCATATCAAGGTCGCGATGTCCCCATTGGATAAACTTCTGCATGACGTTATTATCACCATAACCAGTTTCAGATCTACCTTTAGCAGCTTGATTCAAATACGTAATATTTGAAAATAGTTCATAGTATTTCGACACCTTAGCAGTACCACTAATATTAAAGCTATTCTTATCCATCGAACTATTAGGCATATACCCTTTTATCGTAGAATTAGTATAAGAAGCTCTAAAAGATGAGTTTTCGTTTGATTGAGAGACACTCAGGTTATTTGTGAAGTTTA